>JGI994J12354_10003924_pt1 | contig 13627 bp, 8 predicted proteins | sample IntmicLarv3ML3BL_FD_12354 | JGI IMG/M metagenome (IMG submission 12354)
ACGGTGGTTCACCAGTACAGTCTTAAAAGAAGTGTTGTGACCTGTTTGCTGACGGTTGTAGGCATGGCAATCATTGTGTTTATTATTTTGCTGTTTGGTACAACCGCTTCAAAGATGCTTGAATTTTTCGGAACGCTTATAAAAGAAGCGGCGAAATAGTTGTAGGGAGCGATGCCCACATCGCTCCGAAGAAAGGACGGATAATCATGAATAAGCATTTTGTTTACCGTATAACGGCGGGTATTATTGCTCTGCTGTTCCTTTCTTCATGCGCTGAAACACCGCAGACAGAAGCTCCCGAAAATGTGCAGTCAGCCAATTATCAGCCGATAAGCTACATTGGAAAGGACGGTGAATACCGAATTGCCGCACAAAACAGCCGTTTTACAATGCTTATCAATCCCTCCGATATGGATATAAGGGTTGAATCAGCCGATAAAAGCTCAGTTTTTTCTACCTTTCCTGCACAAAAATACAGGGATGCAATCACTGACCGCGAAACGCTGAATAACGTGATGTCACATCTTACTGTATCTTATTTTGATGACAGAAATAAAGAAAATAAGCTTTATTCCTATGGCGACAGCGTACAAAAGCAGCAAATGGCGCTGTTTTCGATTGAAAATGGAGTTAGAGCCGAATATACAATCGGTGAGCCCGGAAGTGTATCATTGCTTCCTGAGGTTCTCAGTCAGGATGCAATGGAGCAAAAAATTCTTCCTGCACTTTCAGAGGATGAGAAGGAATTTCTGCTTAAATATTTCAAGCCTTTTTCCTATGATACAGCCGGTTCGGGTGTTCGGGAGGAGCTTGAGAGTAAATATAAAAATTTTTCAAAGATAAGCGTTTATATTGCCAAAAATGTCGGGGAGCGAATTAAGGGAGATGTTCTGGAAATCCTGACGAAAGCTGGATTTACTGTTGAAGCACTGATGGACGACTATCAGAAAATCGGGTATAACAAACAGCTTGAGGTGGTGCCGTCCTTTAAGATACCGGTCGAGTTTACCCTGGAGGAACAGGGCTTTTCGGTCTGCGTAAAATACAGTGAAATTGCTTATGAACGTAACTTCTTTAAGATAAATACCGTTGAGACACTGCCCTTCTTTGGTTGTACGCCAAAAGAACCGGACGGATATATGCTTGTTCCCGATGGATGCGGTTCGATTATTTATACCGAAAATATCGGACGGCAGATTTATTCGCAGAAATTTTATAATAATGATATCAATACAGCAACATCGCAAAACGGGTCAAAAACAGCGCCCTGTCCTTTGCCGATTTTCGGAATTAAAAACGGAAATCAGGCGTTTTTGGCGGTGGTTGAAGATGGCTCAGCCTTGTCCACTCTGACAGCTGCGACACACAACAATCCTTCGGGACTCAATCACTCCGGAATATTTTTTGAACCTCATCCCCGGATGGTTTATCAGGCAACAGGACTGGTGCTTGGCTCGCAGATTATTAAGTACGGTCAAAAAGAGTATGCCGGAGACTTGAAGATTAAATATTTTCTTATGAGCGGTACGTCTGCTGATTACAGCGGCATGGCTGCGGCATATCGTCAATATTTGTTTGCTGAAAAAGAAAAGCTTATTGACAGTGGAATTTCATTCTATATGGACACTTACGGTATTATGAAATCCGACGGTCGTTTTATGGGCGTTCCTGTTTCGTCCAATCAGACATTTACAGATGCTTCCGAGGCTTCAGAAATCGTGGATGAGCTTTCATCGCTCGGGGTTTCACGAATGGTACTTAGGTATATGAACTGGAGTAATGATGAGCTGCTTCAAAGCGCGGTTGATGCTGAGCCTAATAAAAAGCTTGGTAATATTAAAGACTTAAGGGAGGATTTTCAGTCAAAGAAAATCGGTTTTTATCCGAATTTTGAGGTTCTTAGTGTGAAAAACGGAAGCTTCGGAAGCTTTGCAAAAACAGCGGATAAATCAGATTTGACGCAAACGGTGGGATTGTTTGCTGTCAGCGATGACAAAAATCGCAATTTATTAAAGGTGTTTCTTTCGCCTAAAACGGTCTTGTCGCATATAGAGATGCTGTCCGAAAAAAAAGAGAATATTGCTGTTTCACTGTCAAGTATCGGAAATTCGCTCTATACCGATTTTAATTTGTCGGATTTTTCTGACCGTGAACAGTCACTTTCTGCGTATAAAAAGGCGCTTAACACAATCGGGCAGTCTCATTCGCTTTTGCTTGACGGCTTTAATGCCTATGCTCTGCCTTTTGCCGAAAGAATTGTAAATATGCCGCTTTCGGACAGCTCTTATGATTTTGACAGTGAATCGGTGCCGTTTCTTCCTATGGCAATTCACGGTTATATTGATTATGCCTCAGAGCCGCTGAATGTGACCGCCGACAAGGACAAAAATGCCCTTAAATGCATTGAATACGGCGTTTCTCCGCGTTATATTCTTAATTACGGAGACGCTGATTTTTTGAAATCAACACACTATTCCGATTTGCTCTCAACTAACTACAAATTTATGAAAAAGCCGGCTTCGGAGCAATATAAAAAATGCGCCGAAATGCTGGGCGGTCTTAACGGGATGACTATAATTTCCCATAAGCGCCTTGCGGAGGATGTTTTTTGTACTGTCTACGAAAACGGAGAGAAAATATACGTCAATTACAGCGACCTGCCCTTTAAAACAGGAAACAGTGAAGTGCCGGCAATGGGCTGTTTGAGAGCAAAGGAGGAAACAGAATGAAAACACGTAAAAAGCCGGGACGTGACAACAGTTTTCTAAAAGCTATGTTTTTTATTGCTCCTTTTATACTCGGACTGCTGATTTTATATATACCGTCTGTTTTTCAGTCTGTGCGGTACAGCTTTTCAAAAATGGATGAATCCTTTGCCTTTAATTATGTCGGATTCAAAAATTACAACTATGCGCTGAGAACCGATCCGGCTTTTGTGCGCAATATTCTGGGAAGCATAGGCAGTCTGGTGTCCGATACTGCGGTCATCGTAATTTATTCTCTTTTTGTGGCTGTTTTGCTTAACAGAGACATGAAGGCAAAAGGATTTTATCGCACGGTACTGTTTTTACCGGTCATTATTTCATCGGGTATTATCCAAAGTATGCAAAGCTTTGACGCTACGGTTTTGGCAGGAATGGGTACGGTTACCGGAAGGGTTGCCGGAGGGCTTTTTTCCGCCGCAGAGATTAAGGAAATGATTAGCGCTTTAAGCGTAAATCAAGCATTTGCCGATACAGTGCTGGGAGCTGTCGGAAATATTTATTCGGTGATTACAGGCTCGGGAGTGCAAATTATCATTTTCCTTGCGGCACTTCAGACGATATCGCCTTCCATTTATGAAGCGGCTTATGCCGAAGGTGCCACAGCATGGGAAATTTTCTGGAAGATTACATTTCCGATGATCAGTCCGATGATTATTGTTATTGTTGTGTACACTGTTGTTGATTTTTTGACAAATGCCAACAACAAGGTTATGTCCGTCATACTGGACTTGATTCTGGTGAAAATTGATTACGGTCTGGCATCAGCCATGGCGTGGATTTACTTTATTGTAATTGCGGTTATTTTAAGCCTGGTGCTTTTTATCTTATCAAAGTTTGTATTTTATGAAAACAAATAAAGCGGGTGCTGTTATGAACCTATACGGAATAAAAAGAAAGCTTTCGGTGCGGACAGTCAAAAAGCTGTCAGCGTCGCTTTTGGTGCATATACTGCTGATTGCTATTGTCTTTTTGGTGCTGTTTCCGTTTTTCAGCGGTATATCGGGAACCTTCATGAGCACAGCCGATTTGCGTGATAAAACAGTCACATTTATTCCCGGGGAGCCTTCGCTTGAGGTTTTGAATTACGCGATGGCGGGGCTAAGCTATTGGCAGGTGCTTTTTAACACAGCAGGCTTGTCACTGCTTGTCGCGATATTGCAAACCGTCTCATGCTGTATGATTTCATATGGCTTTGCACGTTTTGCCTTTAAAGGACGCGGAGCGCTGTTTGCCATTGTTTTGCTTACGCTGATTATTCCGCCGCAAATCATCATGTCGCCGATTTTCATGCGGTTTCGTTTTTTTGATTTGTTTGGAGTTTTTTCGCTTTTAACAGGCAATACACTGAATTTGATTGATACGCCGTGGCCATTTGCACTGTTGTCCGCCACGGGGCTTGGATTCAAAAATGGTCTTTATATTTATTTGCTCCGGCAATTTTTCAGGGGACTGCCAAAGGAGCTTGAGGAAGCGGCGAAGGTTGACGGTGCAGGATTTATTAAAACGTTTTTTCTTGTCATGCTTCCTAACTCATTTGCCATGCTTCTTACTATATTCCTTTTTTCCTTCTCGTGGCAATGGACAGATAATTACTACACCGCTATTTTTTTAAAGGATTTTCTCGTGGTTTCAAAGTCACTCTCACTGCTTACGCAATACATGGTGGCGTTTCTTGATCCGGTATTTCGGAACGCAATGGTTTCTACGGGGGTATTGTTGACGATTGCGCCTTTATTCCTGCTGTTTTTACTTTTGCAAAAGTTTTTTATTCAAGGGGTTGCAAAAAGCGGAATAGTGGGATAAAATCAAAAGAATAAGGGGATATTTTGTGAAACAGAATTGGTCGAAACAAGCGGATGAGCTTTTAGCGAAAATGACGTTGGAAGAGAAAGCCGCACAAATGAAATATGAAGCGCCTCAAATTGAGCGGCTGGGAATCAAGAGCTACAACTGGTGGAATGAAGCTCTTCACGGTGTTGCGCGCGCAGGAACTGCAACAATGTTTCCGCAGAGTATCGGTCTTGCGGCAACCTTTGATGAAAATTTGGTTTATGAGGTTGCCGATTGTATTTCTACCGAGGGACGTGCGAAATATAACGCTTTTCAAGAGGAGGGCGATCATACTATTTATAAGGGGCTGACCTTCTGGTCGCCCAATATCAATATTTTCAGAGACCCAAGATGGGGCAGAGGGCACGAAACTTACGGTGAGGATCCATATCTGACCGGAAGGCTTGGTGTCAGCTTTATCAAGGGTATGCAGGGAAACGATCCTGATTTTATGAAAACAGCGGCTTGTGCAAAGCATTATGCGGTTCATTCGGGTCCCGAAAGTGTGCGTCACGAATTTGACGCGGTAATTTCGGAGAAAGATTTGTACGAGACCTATCTGCCGGCTTTCGAGGAATGTGTGAAGGAGGGTCAGGTTGAGGCTGTTATGGGTGCATATAATGCATTTAACGGAATTCCATGCTGCGGAAGCAAACGGCTTTTAGAGGACATTTTACGGGGTGACTGGGGCTTTGAGGGGCATGTTGTGTCCGATTGCGGTGCTATCTTTGATTTTCACAGTCATCATCGTGTGACCAAAACGGTACAGGAATCAGCAGCCATGGCGGTTAAAGCCGGCTGCGACCTTAATTGCGGCATTGTGTACGCGCATATTATGGCGGCTATTCATGAGGGCTTGCTCAGCGAAGATGATATTGACAAATGCGTTAAAAGGCTGCTGATTACCCGTCTGAAGCTTGGCACAATCGGAAATCAAAAAACTCCATGGGACGGGCTTTCAATACTGGACAATGACACAAAAGAGCATCATGCGCTATCACTTAAGGCGGCAAAAGAATCGTTGGTGCTGCTCAAAAATAACGGAATTCTGCCATTGGATAAAAATAAAATCAGTACTGTCGCAGTCATCGGACCCAATGCCGACAGCTTAAAAGTACTGCAAGGTAACTATTGCGGAACAGCTTCTGAAGCAATCACCGTTTTGTGCGGAATCAGAGCCTGTATCGGTGAAAAAGCCAAGGTTTTGTTTGCCGAAGGCAGTCATTTGTACAAAGCTGATGCCGGGGGCTGTATAGGATCCGACGACTCGATGAGTGAGGCAATCATCACTGCAAAAGCCGCGGACGCGGTTGTGCTTTGCGTTGGGTTGGATTCTTCGCTTGAAGGAGAGGAAGGTGACGGATATAACAGTGACAACAGCGGCGATAAGGCAGGTCTTTCACTGCCGTCCTGTCAGCAACGATTGATGGAAGCGGTCGCCAAACTCAATAAGCCAACAATTCTGGTTAATATGAGCGGAAGTGCAGTGGATATTTCCTTTGCTGATGAGCGTTTTTCGGCAATTATACAGGCATGGTATCCGGGACAAATGGGAGGACAGGCGGTTGCCGAACTGATTTTTGGAGCATTTAGCCCGTCCGGAAAGCTTCCGATAACCTTCTATAAAACTACCGATGAGCTGCCGCCCTTTGAGGATTATGCCATGAAAGGCAGAACCTACCGCTATATGGAAAATGAGGCTCTTTATCCGTTCGGATTCGGGTTATCATATACTCGGTTCGAATATGAAAATCTGAAAATTAATCAGTCGGAAATCACGTCGAAAAATGATCTCACGGTTACGGTTGATATCAGGAATGCCGGAGATTGTGACGGTGCGGAAACAGTACAGGCGTATCTGACTTTGCCCGGTGAGGGGCAAGCTAAATGGTCGCTTTGCGGAGTGCAAAAGCTGAGTATTCCTGCGGGTAAAACGAAAATCGTGACAATGACAGTCCCGTCTGAGCGTATGCGGACGGTGGATGAGAATGGGAAACGTTTTGTCATACCGGGAATATACAAGCTTTATATCGGAGGAAGTCAGCCGGATTCACGCAGCTGTGCGCTGTTTGGAAGTAAACCGGAAACAATTGAATTTATTGTAAAAACTTAAAGAAAGTGATGATAATATATGAAAGAAAAAGAACGTTTTGCCGCTGCCATAAAAAGACAGCCGATTACAGGACACGTACCAACATTTGAACTTGTTTTTTTCCTGACTATGGAAGCATTCGGAAAGGTGCACCCATTGCATCGCGGTTTCAGCCAATGGGATCAGATGTCCGAAAAGGAACGTGAGCTTCAACGGATTGATGTCGCAGATTTGTACATTGCAATTGCCGAAAAATATGGTCACAGCTGTATATTTTATCAGGAATTCAGACCGGAAATCGAAGAGGCGGTTCGCACTCTTAATTTGATAAAGGAACGCAGTAATGACAAGTTTTTTATTGTCATGCACGGCGACCCGACCTTTGCCATGCCGGACGGAAATAATATGATTGAAGAAAGCGCGATGTATTTTGAAGAACCCGAAAAAATGCATCAGCGCATAGAAGCCAACATGGGATATTGTATTGACAGAGCGGAAAAGCTGGTCAAGGCAAATGCGATTGACGGATTTTGTCTTTGCTCGGACTATTGCTTTAATACTGCTCCGTTTTTCAGCCCCGGTATGTTTGATGAATTTGTGGCACCCTATCTTAAACGGATTTGTGATGAGTATCGCTCGATGGGTCTTTTGTCCATAAAGCATACGGATGGAAATATTATGCCGATTCTTGATCAGCTTGTACAGTGCGGTCCTGACGCTCTGCACTCGCTCGACCCTCAGGGCGGTGTTGTTTTAAGCGAAGTGAAACGTCTGTACGGTGATAAAATTGCACTTTGCGGAAATGTCAATTGCGGACTTCTCCAGACAGGTACGCAGGAGGAAGCGGCTGCCGATGTCCGGCGTTCACTTAAAGAAGGTATGGACGGGTTTGGCTATGTTTTCTGTACCTCCAACTGCGTATACACCGGTCTTGACCTAAGCAGATACGAAATGATGATGGATATATGGAAAAATGAAGGAATATACAAATAATATTTGACGAGGTGCTGACAATGTCCGAAAAAAAGCTGATATTTCACGTTATTTCTCATACTCATTGGGATCGGGAATGGTATCTTCCTCTTGAAAAATTCCGACGCAGGCTGGTGAATTTGATTGATAATCTGCTGGATATACTTGAAGAATATCCGGATTATATTTTTCATCTGGATGCCCAGACAATCGTGCTTCGTGATTATCTTGAGATTCGTCCGCACAAAGAGGAGATATTGAAAAAATACATCAAAAACGGAAATGTTTTGGTAGGTCCATGGTATGTTCAGAATGATTTTTATCTTACAAGCGGAGAGGCAACTATACGAAATTTGCTTTACGGCTCGGAAATGGCGGCGGAATTCGGGAAATGCTCGCGTGTCGGTTATGCGCCTGACCAGTTTGGGAATATCAGCCAGCTTCCGCAAATTCTCAAGGATTTTCAGTCGGATAGTTTTGTTTTTGGACGTGGTTATTCGGGTCCGTCAGAATTTATATGGGAAGGCGCGGACGGAAGCCGGCTTTTTGCTTTTTATATGGCATATTGGTACAACAACTGTCAAAGACTCCCGGAAGAAAGCGAAAGAGCGCTTAAGATAATTGAAGGAATCGAAAAGAGCTTTGAAGGGATTGCGGTAACTCCATATCTTTTGCTTATGAACGGTGTAGACCATCTGGAAGCGCAGGAAAATTTGCCGCCTATTATTGAAAAGTTAAATCAGCTGCTTCCGTCTGATAAGAAAATTGAGCAGACTTCACTTCGAAAATATATTGATGATGTAAAAAAATATATTTCTGAGAGTAAACTCGAACTGACTGTGCATAAAGGTGAGCTGCGTGACGGTAATGACGGCAATGTACTTCAAAACACGTGTTCATCACGGATTTACTTAAAAACAGACAATGCAAAGATACAAAATCTGATTGAAAACAAGCTTGAGCCGCTTTATACAATGCTGTCTATGGCGGGCACCGACAGCATGTATGACAAGCAATATTTTGATTATATCTGGAAGCTTTTGCTTGAAAACCATCCGCATGACAGCATTTGCGGATGCAGTATTGACATGACGCACAATCAGATGGAAAGCCGTAATGAACGTCTTTTTGCACTGATTGAGGATTTTTTGGCGCACGGTATGGAATTTCTTCAGAGTCATATTGATAAAACCGGAATCAGCGCCGATAACTATTTAATTACGCTCTGTAATTCTCTTGAACGGCCTTTTACCGGCGTTTTTGAAGCGCGCGTTGAGATTCCCGTCAGTGAAAATGTTGACGGCTTTGAAATTGTTGATATGGCAGGAAATAAAGTACCATTTGAGCTGGTCAGTATCAAGGAATATGCAAAGAATTTTTTTTCGCCCATCAATCTTCCGGGCGGAATCGCCGTTAAAAGCTTCAAGGTTCGGCTCTTTGCAGAAAACCTTCCGCCATTCAGCTTTAATCATTTTATTGTGTGTCCTGTTTCAAAGGTGCTGACAGTATTTCCAAAGCCGCAAAAACAAGACAGCGGCATTATGGAAAATGAATATTTGCAGATAAATATTGATAACGGTGAAATTTCTCTTTATGATAAAAAGACGAAAATCTCTTATCCTGACATTCTGGCATTTGAGGATACCGAGGACATTGGAGATGCATATGTTTTTGGGAGCAAGGGATTTCCGTGCATTACTAATCCTGCTCCGACCGTCGAATGCCTTGAAAAAACTTTTTTTACGACAATATACCGGCTGACTTATGATTTTAAGCTCCCTGTGAGATTTGACAGGAAAACCGAAAGCAGAGCAGAGGAGACCGTTTCAAATCAAGTCGTGCTGACGCTTAAACTTGACCGTTCTTCGGAAATTCTCGATATGAATTTCACAGTTGACAATCACAGCGAGGATCACCGTCTGCGCGCGGTATTCAGAAGCGGAATTGACTCCGATTTTACCGATTCGCTGATACCCTTTGATATTGTAAAAAGGGATAAAAGGTGCGACCGTAACGGTATGCATAACAATGACCATCCAAACAGCGGTTTTGTCGATATTTCAGATGGGAAAAAAGGTCTGGGAATATTGACGGAAGGGGTATATGAGTGGAATCATTTAAAGAATAGAACAGGTGAAATCGCATTTACACTTATGCGTTCAACCTTCGGATTCGGTGATTATGGCTGGTTGTGCAAGGGAACACAGTGCAAGTGTACCGTAAGTATGCGTATGGCGCTCAGACCTCACTGCGGAAGCAGTCAGGATTCCGAAATGCCTTACAGAGCAAAGCTTTTCCAAAATCCTCCGATTATTTCAACTAATTCGGCTGATGAACGGAAATTTGCAGGAGGCAGACCGGTAGTTCAGGCAAGCGAAATTACCGATCAGTTTTTCCGCCCCGATCCTTATGAAAGTCTTCAGGTTGAATCCTCGTGCTCTTTTGTAACAGTTGAAGGAGCCGAGGTTTCCGCATTCAAAAAAGCTCATGACGGAGATGGATATATTTTAAGGATATGGAATTCTTCAACCGATACAAAAACGGCGAAAATCAGCTTTATTAAGAAAGTAAATGAGATTTTTCTTTCTACGATGGAAGAACTCAGCGCAGAAAGGTTGATTTCTGAAAACAACTGTGTTAAGTTGACCCTTGATCCCAAAAAGATTGTTACGTTAAGAGTTCATTTGAGTTTAAAATATTAAGACCGAGGTGCAATTATGTCAAAGAAAAAGCTTATATTTCATGTTGTTTCACATACTCACTGGGACAGAGAATGGTATCAGGATTTTCAAAGCTACCGTTTTCGTCTTGTAAGAATGATGGACGATTTGATAAAAAATCTGGAAGCTGATGAAAAATTTCTGTATTTTAATCTGGACGGTCAGACTATCGTTCTTAATGACTATTTAGAAATTCGCCCGGAAAATGCCGGGTGTCTTAAAGCTCTGATTAAAAGCGGAAGAATTATCATCGGACCATGGTATGTTATGCCTGACTCATTTTTGGTTTCGGGTGAATCACTTGTTAAAAATCTGCAAATGGGCAAAGCGATTTGTGACAGCTATGGCATCAAGGCTATGCAATGCGGATATATGACCGATATTTTCGGACACAATTCACAAATACCTCAAATTCTTAGAGGCTTTGATATTGATAACGCGGTTCTTTACAGGGGAATCGGAGACTATCCGAAGGACGCTTTTATCTGGCAGGGTGCCGACGGAAGCTGTGTTTATGTTGGCAAGCTTGACCGTGAACGGTCATATTCCAATTTTTATTTTACGGTCAGATGGCCGTATGAATTGGCTGATTTTGATGAAGAGGATGCTGTTCGCCGCATGAAAGAGCTGACAGCTCGCGCAACCGGACTCGCCGCAACCGATGCAGTCCTTATGATGGACGGTGTTGACCATATTGATATGGAGCCTGATATTCCTGATATTATTGATTTGCTCAACAAAAACATACCGGATGTGACGTTTGTACACTCGACTGTTGACGAATATTTTGCGGCTGTACGTCAAAATGAGGATAAGCTTGAACGCATACAGGGGGCGCTTTATCATGTTGGCGAAAAAGGCTGCAATAATCAGGTTTTAAAGAATGTACTCTCTTCTATGGTGACAATTAAACAGGATAATGATAATGCCGAAATTATGCTTGAAAAGTATGCGGAACCGCTCAATGCCTTTGCGGAGCTTTTTAGTTCGAATTTCAAACAAAATGGAAAAAATGATTATGATTCATCTCCGCGGCGAAATTATCTTGATAAATCGTGGGACTGGCTGATTCAAAATCACGCTCATGATTCTATTTGTGGGTGCTCAAAAACAGAGGTTTGTCAGGATGTGCTCGGAAGGCTTCGCCAGTCTAATCAAATATCAAATCTTCTGACCGATGACGTTTTACAGGTGTTTGCGCGAAATATCAAGGGTCAAGAAGGGAAGACCGGTAATATTCTGATTTTTAATCCATCACAAAAGGAATACAACGGTGCTGTTTTACTTAAGCTTCCGGTTCAGACGGGGTTGTCGAATGCAAGGTTTTACGACCGGGATGGCAAGGAATTTCCGGTTCAGATTATTGACCGAAAAACTGTCGCAAAACCCAATCACCGTTTGAGAAAATTGATTAATTTTGATTCGATTGACGAGTTGACATGTGCTGCGGAGCTTACTGTTCCGGCGTGCTCTTTGACAGCAATCAGCTATGATAATCTTATAACTGAAATGTCGGGAGCTTTTCCATATGCTCAAACACAGTTTTATGCACCCAAACGGTTGACAGGCTCACTCAAAACTGCTCACAATACGTTTGATAACGGTATCTTTGTTATTAAAGTAAACCGTTCGGGAACGCTGACCGTGCAAAATAAGGCAACCGGTAAAATTTATGAAGATATACTGCTTTTTGAGGACGCAGGAGATTGCGGTGACGGATGGAATTACCGTAAACCGCTTCATGACAGTGTTTCATTTTTTCGGGATGGTAATTATGATTATCGCATTGAAAGTGACGGGGCGCTATGTGCTGTTTTCAGCATCACCCGCAAGGCAGCTGTTCCTGTTGATTCAAACGGATTTAAACGCAGTGACAGAAACTGTGAAATGACGCTAACCACGACCGTTACCATTGTGAAGGATTCTCCGATAATCAGGTGTAACACATCGCTTGAAAACTGCGCAGCCGCACACAGACTGCGCGTGCATTTTCCGACAGGACTTGATACCGATAAATTTTATACCAAAACGCCATATGATATGTGTAAATGGGATATTAAGGCAGAGGACTATGCATCATTGGTTGAGGAGGAAACCTTTGTCCATCCTTGTCAGGGCATACTTTATATGAGTGATGAAAATGACAGCGCCGCTCTTTATTCAAAAGGACTGTATGAAGTTGAGGTCGTTGATAATGAGGAGCGTTCAATTGCGCTGACTCTTTTCCGTTCGCCGCTGACTGAAACGGGAACCTTTCAGCCTGATGAAACAAGATTGCTTCAAAAGCTTGAATTTGATTACGCATTTTCTATTGCTGCTCAAAGCGTGTCACAGTGTGTTTTAGAGGGCGAACAATGGAGAGCAGGCACACAAAGCTTGTTGTTTACTCCCCGTGAAAATGCAGTGCTTTCGTCATCGGTCAATTTTATTAAGGACACTGCGCAAAGAGCAATACGTTCTTTTGTACGGCTGACAGAGGATAATAAAATGGAAATCCGTTATTATGATGTCAGCGGTGAAAACGAAAAATTTTCAATCACTCTTCCGGCAGATGCTTTATCAGCACATTATGTTGATTTAAAAGGAGACATAATAAAGGAAGCAGTCATTGACGGTTGTGCGATCGAAGCGGAAATTGAAGCAAATAAGATTATAACTCTTTGCGTTTCTTTTCCAAACCGTTAAATATAATTATGTAAAGGTACTGGATTTTATATGATATTATCTCAGCAATGCGTCCAAAAAAATTCATCGGAATAATTTTGCAGATAGCCGCTGTGAAGCGCCCGTATTTTCTGTAAAAAAAGTTGAACAAAAAACATGATAGAAGGAGCATATTTTCCTGTTTCGATGGCGTTAATTGCTTGCCGCGATACATTGGTTATTTCACCAAGCTCCTTCTGAGTCAAATTGCATGACTCACGAAGTATTTTAACTTTGTTTTTCATAATGTCCTCCTGCCGTGTAAGGTTAGCTTTACACGAATCATGCCACAAACAGCAAATGGTGTTAAGCGAACCTTACATTAATGCGATTTACATGCGATTGAAAATAAATTCGTAAAATAAAATAAATTTCGTAAATTGAGCTGAATTGAAATAAAAAATATTGACAAACAAAATGTTTTATGCTAGACTAATTTCTGCGTGAAATGCGGGTGTAGTTCAGTGGTAGAACTCCAGCCTTCCAAGCTGGTCGTGTGGGTTCGATTCCCATCACCCGCTCCATTCCCAGCCGTATGTTCCGTC
>JGI994J12354_10003925_pt1 | contig 13626 bp, 17 predicted proteins | sample IntmicLarv3ML3BL_FD_12354 | JGI IMG/M metagenome (IMG submission 12354)
GGGCAACGCCCCAAACCCCACAAGCTTTTTGAAAAAAGCTTGACCAAAAACTTTTAGAAATTGCGCTACGCACAATTTCAGAATAATAAACAACCAAAAATCATGTGAAACATGATTTTTATTCACAAAAATACCCCCAAGTCGCCGAAGGCGGCTTTACATACGGTTTGCTTACGTCCAAGCGCCGCCGTTGGGGCACAGCACCTGGCCGGTGATATACTCTGCGGCCTCCGACACCAAAAAGGTAATAGCCGCCGCCTGGTCCTCAGGCACGCCGACGCGGTGCCAGTCAAGACCGCGAATCTCATCCTCCCAAGGCCGTCCGGGCAGGTGGGCCATCCGGGTGTCGGTCAGCCCGGCGGCAACCACATTGATGTTGATGCGGTGGGCCGAAAGCTCTCGGGAGAGCTCCTTGGCCAGGCCGATGAGCCCGGCTTTGGCCGCCGCGTAATGGGGGTCGGAAAAATCATAACCAAAAGCAGAGCCCGAGCTGACCATGCAGATTTTTCCATGCTGCTTTTTTACCATATAGGGCAGCACCTCGTTGGTGAAGGTGTAGGCGCTGGTCAGGTTGAGGGCGATGAGGCGGTCCCACTCGGGGTAGGTCATAGCGTCGAAGGTGACGCCGCCACCGAAGCCGGCGGCGTTGTTCACCAGAATGTCCACTGTGCCAAAGGCTTCGGCAGTTTGGCTGATCGTGGCCCGGATGTCCTCCAACTGAGTGACATCGCACTTGCTCCAAATGGCCCGACCACCCCGCTGAGCAATAATCCCGGCCACCGTCTGGGCGCTGTCACCCTCAATGTCGCACACCATCACATGAGCCCCTAAATCGGCCAGCATAATGGCCGTGGCCCTGCCAATGCCGTTGCCCGAGCCGGTGACAATGGCACTCTGCCCCTCCAGCTTGAAATAATCAAGCATTGATTTGTGTACATGTTCAGTCATAGTCTGCCTCCTTCGCAGGCGCTTGTGGCCACTGCTTTGCAGTTATTATAGCACTCAGAAGGCTAAAGTTCAATCGTGGCAGGTCTTTATGTGGGCCAGGGGGTCATAAGTATAAAATATAGCCCCATGACCCAAGCATTGCAAAGCCATTCCGTTGACAGGCGCCGCCGTGGCTGATATCCTCGTATGAGAGACAAAAACACCCAAAGGAGTAAGAATATATGAGAGACTATTTAGGTATCAGTGGGAAATCGGCCATCGTCACCGGTTCGGGCCGCGGCATTGGCCGCAGCATCGCCATGGAGCTGGCGAGCTATGGTGTCCGGGTGATGGTGAGTGACATCAACGATGAGGACGGCCGCAGCGTTGTGGCAGAGATTCGGGCCGCCAGTGGTGTGGCAGAATACTGTCATTGTGATGTGTGCGTCAAAACCGATATCGAGGCCCTTGTGGCTGCCACCGCTGCCCGCTTTGGCACGGTGGATATCCTAGTGAACAATGCCGGCGGCGGCGAGCCTCCACGGGATTTCTTCGATATTACGGATGAGATTTGGGAGCGCTATGTGCGTCTCAATCTATACAGCGCCTTCGCTATGATTCGTGAGGTCTTCCCCTTCATGCGTGCGCAGAACAGAGGAAAAATCGTCAACATCAGCTCGGGCTACGCCATTGGCGGTGGTGACCAGTGCGCCCACTATGCTTCGGCCAAGGCCGGAGTCATCGGTCTGACTTCCTCCATTGCGCGAGAGGCTGCGCCCTACAACATCAATGTCAACGTCATCCCGGTGCCTACCACCGACACCCCCGGCCTGCGGGAGTCGGATTTTGAACTGGTGGCCGACGAGATTCCCCTCATTCCAATGGGGCGTATTGCTCAGCCCATTGATGTGGCCAACACGGTGCTCTTTTTGGTGTCGGAGGCGGCAGAGTATGTCACCGGGCAAATCGTAGCCCCCAACGGCGGTAAGCGGATGCTGGTATAGCGCCGCACGCCTGAACCATCTCCCGAGTTACGCACCCTGTGTTCATAACTCGGGAGAGTGCGATGCTCCCAAACTTCGGGTGTTCTGTGACCTGAAGTCGCATGTGGGCATTCTGTATTGTAGAACGCAGTATATTTCTCGGAATGATTGCCCGACTGATGCACACCTTAAAATGTTTACTCTCATTGCTTGAGAAAATCAGGATGTTTCGGGCTGTCCGGTCACCATTTTCGGTATGAATAAAAATGTAGCGCAATGGTTGGTATTCTCAGAGGCGGCATATAAGCAGGGTGCAAAAAAGCTCAATGGCCCACCTTTCGGTGAGCCATTGGGATGGAATCGCTTTTTCGTCAGTGCTTCCATTTGGAGGCTGAAAAATAGCCTCAAATTATACCAAAACTGACTTTTTCGCAAATATCGCCTATCCGAAAGCCCGTTTTCCGTAGATGCAACGCTAAAAACCCGAAAAGGCTTGAAATGAATGGGTCGTGGGGTTTTTCCTTCACTGCGCTGGAACATTTTCTCATTGCCTTAAAATACCGAAAAATGAGCTCAAAAAGAGGAACGCTCGCCCACATATCAACCCGCTCCGGCAGCTTACGCTGCCGGGGCTTTCTTAAATTCTAGGAGAATCGGAGTAATTTCAATGAAACACAAACTCAGACTCTACGGCGTCCGCGCACCTGCGATGCCACCCAGGGTGCGCCCCATGACGCAAATTCGGTTGCCCAAGGGGCACCCCTGCTACGGTTGCCCCTTCATCGATTGCCAGGGAACAGTGGCCTACTGCCACTACTTTTCGTGTTTATGCAAGAACTATGAAAAGTGGCGCCGCCAGCAGCAGGCCGAGTACATCAGCCGCCGAAAAAGCAAGGAGGTCGCCCATGATTGAGATATCCCTGCGCCCGGACTATGAGACTGTCGGCGATGCTGCGTACCTGACCCTCCCGGCCTCCCGTTTCCTAACCCGGAAAGCCCGCAATGGCTATGCGCCGCGGTGCGCTGAATATCCGGCATGGCAACGGAGCCGCCGTAGTAGTCCGAATACGGTAGCGCCGTATACATGGCGAAGGGCGGCAGCTTGTCATCTTAGCATCAAAGAAAGGATGGTGTGTGATACACCATATTAAGGGTTTCTTTGATAATATCAGCCATAACATCATGGTGAACATCCTTGCTGAACGTATCAAAGATGAACGCTTATGATGGCTGACGCTCGCGGAGAATCTGCGGACTCTCCACGAATTGGTTTATTTGGAATACTGCTCACGGGCAAATGAATTGCCCTTCGCAGCGATGGCTCCTAACGCCACTTCGCGGCGTTAGGAGCAAGGCCCACCTGACCAAAGGCCTTTGTCATCGGTCTGATTGAGCAGGCCCTCGACGCGGCTGAAGCGGAGTAGACCGGCATGGGCAAGGCCCGGCATGATGCCGGGCCTTTTGTTATGCTCCGCTGGCCTCCCGGCCGATGTTGCAGTTGAACGACCATGCCACACCGAAGCGGTCGATGACCGAGCCGAAATAGTCGGCGTAGAAGGTTGGGGCCAGCGGCACCGTGACGGTGCCATCTTCCGCGAGAGCCTCAAACAGCCGGAAGGTCTCCGCCTTCTCATTCAGGCGCAGGCCGATGGCCACCGGCCCGGCCCCGGCGGCATCGCCGGGAGCATCCATGCCCATCAGGTTTACATTGTGCGTCAAAGGCAGCGATACATGGAGGATTTTATCCTCACAACCCTCCGGGGTTTCGTCCGACGGCACATCACGGTAGCGATAGATAAACTGATATTCGCCGCCAAAGACCGCTTTGTAGAACTCAAACGCCGCCTCGCAGCTTCCATGAAACACCACAAACGGACTGACCTCAATCATCATGCTTCTCTCCCCCTCATTCGGAATTAACTAAGTTTAATTAAGTGGCATATCGCTGTCCAGCGTCCAGCTTTTTTGCGCCGGAGGTCGGATGGCGTATCGCACATAAAGCGCCCCCAGCAGTAATACCATCGTCACCAGCAACCCGCCCTCGGGGCCGGAAGCGCCGCCGGTGAGCCATTGATTGGCACCCATGGTTGTATCAAACGCAGACAACTGCGCCCGGCCACTGACATGCATGCCGAATACATCACCTTGGAGAAAATTCCACGCGAGATGGTATCCCGTGGGCAGCCACAGCTTGCCCGATTTGATAAACATATACGCAAAGAGCAGCCCGGCCAGAAAGGTGTTTGTCAAAGACAGCACCGTCGCCCACGGATTAAGCAGGTGTACCAGTGAAAACAGAACCGACGATGCGCACAGAATCATCCATTTGTTGCGGGTGGTTTTTAAGGCCGTCATCATGAAACCGCGTACAAGGAACTCCTCCGAAAAGGCGGTCAGGCTCACGCTCAACAGATTCGCCAGGAGGAGAGGGCTCAAGAGCCTGGCCATGTTGAAGGAGGTTTCGGCCTGGCCCGTGACAAGGAGAGCGGCAAACACCAGCCCCATTGAAACGGCTCCGATTCCCATCCCGTGCAGCAGCCCGGAATACCAACCCTCGGGAATCAGCCCAACCTGCCTCAAGCTGCGCTTATAGAGCAGCTTAAAGAGAATAGCCCCGCCGCCAATGGCAATCAGCCCATACACCAGCGTCACCGCGAGAATCATAAGTATGCTTTCGTCCGCGCCATTTTCAGGCACCAGCGAGCTGCCTGTGCCTTGGGCCACGATAATCAGAATCAAAATCGCGGCGATGGCCCAGCCGGAGCGAAGCTCGCCATAACGGTTTTTGAGTATCCTCATGTTTTTACAGCTCCACATTCCATACAAAACTTATCGGTGCTTTCTGTGCCGCCGCATATCGCACAAGTCCATATGACCGGCGCTGGTTTGCCGGCGGACGGCTGCGCGGGCTCTTCTTTTAGAAGCGCGGCAATTTCTTTGAAGGCATTTTCAGACGGTGTCTCGCACTGTAATGCGGCCTCTGTGCATGTTTTTTCTATGGCTCTCAGATATTTCAGGATATGCCCTGCCGCTGTGCCTGGGCCAGTTTGAGTGCCGTCCGTCCAATACAAATCATAATGATATGTGGGCGCGTCATGAAGCGGGCGTGCGGCGTTCTCCCATTTCGGAGAACCAACAGCCCCTCCGGCTCTGGCCGATGCGCTCAAATCCTCCAGCACGAAAAGCGGAACCTCCATGTCGGAAATCCCTCTGTCGTTATCCGTGCCCTTTCTGCCGTGCGAGGATGAAAAGTATGCTTTCCCCTGCCGCGTGTTCAGCGCATAGCGCCAGCTTTGCCACCAGACCATAGGCTCGTAACAATCAAAAACCAGGCTCGTAAGCATCAATACGTTCAGCGTTGCTTCCATGGATTTCTCCCTTGCTCAAAGTTTCAGCGCTCTGATAATAGATTCTGTTTTTCTTCGGCTGTCAACAACGCGCTCTGCAGACCAGCGGTTTTCGTTGGGAACCGGCTCACGGTCATGCTCGGCGAGCCAGAGAGCAATGCTTGCAAAGGCCATCGCTTCCGCGGGCATACCGCAGTCATAGGCGCCGTAAATCAGCCCATCCCGGAACTTATTGTCGCGCCGTCCATTGATAGTTTCGGCGATGACAACCCGCTGGCCGTCCGTCTCTTTTGGCGTGACAAACCGGGTTAGGGTGAGCATTTTGCTGAAATACTCCCTTGAGTTCAGCGTGTGCATATATTCCTCGCACCTGCTGTGCCAGGCCCAGAGGTTCTCGGAATGGTGCCCGCCAAGCACCTTGTCATAGGTGTCGGTAAAAGCCTCCATCGTCCACTGATGCTCGAGCTCCGCGGTGATGTGCAATCGTTTATAGTGATCATACCTGTCGGGATATTCCCGGGCCATGTGGAAGGCCGAGCAGCCCATGGAGATGAAATATTCCCTTGCTTCGTTCATGGTCATCGTGATTTCCCCCTATGCGCTGATTTGTTTCCCATTATATCACTCCGCCTCACAAACCACAACGCCCAAGAAAGGAGCCATATCATGCCCAAAATTGACCTCAACCTTTACGGCCCGGTGGAAGGCCAGCCCGGGCACAGCCACATCATCGGCCAGCCCACGGCCCAAGAGGTGTTCGCCCAGCTGGAGCAGCACTTGAATAGCATCGGGTATCTGCCCGATGACTATTTCAGCCTTGACCGTGATTGGCAAAACGGCGTCAAATTCCCGCTGATGCCGACATCGTTCGCACCGCTGATTACGACGGCAGCGAGGGCATCTATCTGAATGTCGCGCTCCGCTGGCATGACGATGCGGGCAATTCTCATGCCAAGCACTTCATCACCGGAAAGACGCTGGAGGACACCCCCTCGGCCCTCGATCGAATGCACCTGACGGCCTCTACTCAATGCTTTTCAGTGCGCCGAGCATGTCAATTTTCTTCATTTTTCTGCCTATCATCATATTGACAATCCCAGCAAAGCACAGGGTCATGGCGGCCGACAGCACATAGGAAATCGGCTCGATGGTCAGTTCAAAATCAAAAGAACCGGTGTACCCCAGGATTGTCTCGGCCATTTTGATGCCGAAGGGTATGCCAATCAGGATGCCCATGACAGTGAAACGATATTTTCAGTGAGCAGCAGCCTTCTCGTCTCGCTGTCGTAGAAGCCCAAGACCAACAGCGTCGCCAGGCTTCGGATTTGCTCGTAAAAGCTCATAATCCCCAGGTTGTACAACACGACCAGGGCTAAAATAGCCCCGAAAATAATCAAGATATATACAATGGTCGACATGGAGGTAATCCGGCTGATGAGCGCTCCGGACAAAACCTCCTTGTAGGTGACCGAGGATACGAAATCAAAGTCGGCAACGCGATTTTCCAGCGCTTCAAGGCCGGAGGTTTGAACATAGAGGGCCGTTGGGGTGAAGCCCCGGCTCAGGCTTCGCCAATAACTTTTTCCGGCATACACCCCGGTGGCACCGGACACGATGCCCCGAATGGGCATGCGGTAATCATTCCGGCTGTCGGCGAACTTGACCACGGCGGTATCGCCGACGCGGTATCCCAGCTTTTCCGCGATTTCCTGGCCCATGATGATGCCGTCCTCCGGCAGAACATAGATGGGTGTGCTGTAGGCATCCAAGAGCTTGAGGCAGATGACATTATCCGTCACCGTGAATCGGGCGGTCTCCTGCCTGTTGAAGGCGAATAGCTGGGCATTCATGGCCATTTCGTACTGAACGCTGTCCACAATAGGCATTTTCCCAATGTGCTCGTATTGCTCCTTGGTCACAGCCCGGTCGAGGGTCAGCAGAACATCATATTTATGTTGGTTGCTCACCAGCATTTCCGAGTAGTGGTCGATGGAGTTTTTCATGGAAAGCGAGGCGAGAATGAGGGCCATGCATCCGGTGACACCCACCACGCAGATGAACATTTTCGCCTTGTTGCGGAAAATATTCCGCACAATGTACTTGGCGGAAAAACTCAGGCTGTCCCACAGGAAGGTCACCCTTTCCAGCAGGATTCTGTTGGTTTTCCGGGGCGGCTTCGGGCGCATACACTCAATGGGCTTTTCCCGCAGGGCCTTGGCGGTGATGAGCCAGGTGGTGCCCACGCTGAAGACACAGGCCAAGGCCAGTGAGCTGACCCAGGCCGAGCGGTCGGGGAGAATCTCATAGGCCGGCAAATCCAGAGGCTTGAGGGTCAGCGCCATAATCGACTTTGTGATAATCGGGTTGGCCGGCAACGCCCCCAAGATGAATCCGGCCACAGCCACCAAGACAGCGTAGAGCAGATAGTAGAGGAGTATCGTCCTGTCGGGGTACCCCAGGGCCTTCAGGGTGCCGATGGAGGTTTGGGCGTTTTCTATCAAGCGGCCCATAGTGCTGAACAAAATCAAAATGGCCACCGAAAAGAAGATAATGGGAAAAATAACGATAATCATCCGGGCCGTATCGGTTTGATTGACCAAATTGTATGCATGGTCATTGTCGGCCAGGGCCATGACACTGACGGCCTTGTTGCCCAGCGCCGCGTTGATTTCACTTTTGACAGATGCGTCCGAAACACCCTCCGCAACCTGAATACACACCTGATTGTAGGTGTTTTCACCCCAAATATCCGCCAAGGCCTCAGCATTTAGATAGGCAAAGCCATACTTGCCAAAATCCGGTGTGGGGGTGGCTGCGCCCACATGGAACAGGCACTCGGGGTTTTTGATGAGGGCACAGATGGTCTTTATTATCCGCTGGCCGGTACCCGAGATGACCAGCTCATAGGTATCACCGATGTGCAGGCCCTGCTTTTCGGCAAAGGCGGCGCTGAGCATCATCTCGCGGCTGTTTTTAGGGTAATCGCCCTCGACAAAAAAGGGGGTGTTGATGTGATATCCATCGGCAATCCCATAGAGGGCCAGGGTGATTTCCGCGTTGCGCCACGCCTCGGCCTCCAGGACGATGCGCGGCTGTATGGCCGATATGCCGTCAATTTTGCTCAGCTTGCGCACGTCCGTGCGGTCAATCCGGGTGGTGGTCACCCAGTAATCGGCGATGTTTTGTCCGCTCAGATAGTCGTTTGCCATCCGGTCGCTGTTGTAGGGGATGCCCGACATCCCCACGTGGATGAACACCGCCACCGTGATGATGATGATGACCGACAACAGCCGCGAGGTGGTGGTGCCCAGCTCTCGCATAAAGTTCTTCCATATCATGAGACCGATCCATCCCCCAATGCCGCGCGCGATTGCTCAGGCTTCTTTCCCGCTACCACTCCAGCTGCTGGATGGGAATGGGGCTGTCATTGGTCTGCATTTTTTCTATTTTTCCGCTTTTCATGCGGATTAAGATGTCGGCACTGGGCGCCAAAGCGCTGTTGTGGGTCACGACGATGACCGTCTTTTTGCTCTGCTTGCAAATATCGTACAGCAGGGCGAGGATGGACTTCCCCGTTTTATAGTCCAGCGCCCCGGTGGGCTCATCGCACAGCAGAATATCCGGATTTTTGGCCAGAGCCCGGGCAATGGCCACCCGCTGCTGCTCTCCGCCCGAAAGCTGGGCCGGGAAATTGTGCAGCCGGTCGCCGAGCCCCACCATGGCCAGAACCTCTCTGGCATCGAAGGGATTGTCGCAAATCTGGCTTGCCAGCTCGACATTTTCCACCACAGAGAGATTGGGCATCAGGTTGTAGAACTGGAAGACAAAGCCGATGCTTTCACGGCGATATTGGGCCAGCCGGTGCTTCCGATACTTCGATATTTCATTGCCGTGGACGATGATATCCCCGCTGGTCGGGGTGTCCATACCGCCCAAGGTGTTGAGCACCGTCGACTTTCCCGCACCGCTGGCACCCAGAATGATGGTGTACTTCCCCACCGGGATTTCAAAGCTGATATGATCCACCGCGATGATTTTTGTCTCACCCATGATGTATTCTTTATACATGTCGGTCACCTGAACCGCTGCTTGCATGGCTGCCACCCTCTGCATGGATTTTCTGCGCACTGCTATTTCATTCAACAAATGTTCAATTACAAGCCCTTTTTTGCCCTCAACCGCTACGGTTGAGGGCTTTTCCACAGGCTTACCTGATAGGCAATGAGTTTTTTTCGGCGCTCCGCATCACTGAGGAAGCCGACGTTGATGCCGGTCAGGATGGTTAAAAAGTGGCTGAACAGAACCCCTTTGAGTACCTCGGTCGCGCTGACATAGTCGATTTCCCGAATCTCGCCGCTCTCGGCGCGTTTGCGCAAAAACTCCGGGAACCACCGCCCGCCGCCGCCGGCAATAACAGCCAACTGCTCGCTGTCTACCAGATGCATGACCTCATTTTCGCGAAACAGGATTTTTATAACATCTTGATAATCGTGAAAAACCTGCTGCCAGACTTGAAAAATCTGCTCAATGGCCGCCTCAATGGGCAGCTCATCCAGGCCGTCAAAGGGGTTTTGCAGCCGCGAGAGGATTTGCTTGAAGTTCTCGGCCACAACGGCTTGCAGGATTTCCTTCTTCCCGCCCGGAAAGTAGTGATACAGCAGGCCGTCGGCCATGCCGATTTTTTGGTTGATGCTGCGCACCGGCGTTGCGCGATACCCGTTTTCGGCAAATAATTTCTGCGCGGCCTCAAACAGGCTGCGTTTTGTCTCGGCCGCCTGCTCTTGACGCATGGTCATTTTTTCGTTGCCCCGCACCGCGCTCACCACCACATTCAACATATGTTCAACGAAAGTATACCGTAAAACGATATCGCTGTCAATCCGTGTAGGGGGGACAGGCGGTTTCCTGTTTCGGCATACAGGGCCGCCAACTACTTCTTGTTCAGGCCTTCACCGCAGGATAGAGCAGCCCACCCCATGAATTTATTCCTTTCAAACAACACAAGATAGGCTGACAGAATCAAACGNAAGAAAGCCTGANANAAAGCATTTGCTTTTTGTCAGGCTTTTCTTTTTATCATCCTGCGGGGCCATCAAAGCGCAAAATACCGGTGTACCTACCCCATATCCTCATCGGCGGTGACGCGGTTTTTGCCGTTTTGCTTGCTGCGGTACATATAGTCGTCGGCACGCTTGACGATGGCGTTCAGGGTGTCGCCCGGGCGCACCACCGTGACGCCGACCGAGACTGACACGTGGAGGGCGCCGTCGCCGTGGAGAATCTCGGTGCTCTCCACCAGCCGGCGGAGCTTCTCGGCCACAATGGGCGCGCTGGCCGGGTCTGCAATGGAGTAGATGCCCAGCAGCTCCTCACCGCCCAGGCGCCCCACCAGGTCGTTCTTGCGGGTGTTGCTCTTGAGGCTGGCCGCGATGTTTTTAAGCACCAAATCGCCCACATCGTGGCCGTAGGTGTTGTTGAACACACGGAAATCATCAATGTCGGCAAACAGCACGGCGCACAGCCGGTCGAACCGGGCGAACTCGCTCAGCTTGTAGTCCAAAAAGCTCTCCAGATAGCGGCGGTTGGGCAGGTCGGTGAGGGTGTCATGCATGGCGATGCCCGTGAGTTTTTCCACCAGGCGGTCCTCATACACCGTGTCGGAATCCGCGGTGAAAACCTCCACGGCTCCGGTGATTTTCCCGTCCACCACCATGGGGAAGATGTTGACATGAATGGGCAGGCGATAGCCCTCCTTGTGGCGAACAAAGACCCGCGCCTGGCGCGGCTGGCCGTCCCCCAGTGTGTCAAAGAGCGGGCACCCCACAATGCACAGAGGCCGGCCCTCCTCGTCAATGTGGTTGAGGAAGGTCTGCTGGCAGGATGTGCCGAGCATCTCCGCCTGGGTGTAGCCGGTGATGCGTTCGGCCGCCTTGCTCCAAAAGCGGATGCGGCGCTCCAGGTCTATGAAGTAGACGCCGTCCTTCAAGTTGTCGATGATGTTCAGATACAGGGCTTCCTGTGTGTTCATGCTCCATGTTCTCCCGCGCGCAGTGAGTGTATATCTTTATCATACAAGATGCGGGCGGCCAGGGCAATCATTTTATTTTTTGTCTAATTAACCCGGGCCTCCATGTGACGGTTATTCTTCCAGGGCCTGGCGCAAATCCCCGATGAGCGACTCGGCGTCATCCAGGCCGATGCAGATGCGCACCAGCCGGTTGGGGGCGCCGAGCTTATCCAGCTGCTGCGCGTTCATGTTGTAATAAGGCATCACGGCCAGGCTCTCGAAGCCGCCCCAGCTGACGCCGACGCGGAACATTTTAAGCCGGTTGACAAAGGCCCGGGTCTCGGCCTCGTCGCAGGTGAGCACGAAGCTCATCAGCCCGGTGGAGGCCTCCATCTGCCGCAGGGCCAATTCCCGCTGGGGATGGCTGTTGAGGCCGGGGAAGTAGACCCGCTCGACCTTGGGGTGGTTCTCCAAAAACTCGGCCACCCGGGCTGCCGATTCCACGTGCTGTTTGAGGCGCGTGGGCAGGGTGCGCAGGGCACGCAGCACCAGCCAGGCCTCCATGGGGCCAAGGATGCCGCCCAGCAGCTCGCGCTCGCGGGTTGAGATGCTGCGCAGCCGCCCCTCGTCGGCGCACACCAGCACACCGCCGATGAGGTCGCCGTGGCCGCCCATGTACTTTGAGAGCGTGTGTACCGTGATGTCGATACCTAAGGTCAGGGGCTTCTGATAGATGGGCGTGGCGAAGGTGTTGTCGATGACCGTGGTGATGCCTCTCGGCTTGGCCAAAGCGGCCACCGCCGCCAAATCCTGGAGGGAGAGGACGATGGACGACGGGCTCTCCAAATAAATCAGGCTGGTATTGGGGGTGATGGCGTTTTCGAAGTCGGAGATCTCGCAGCCCTTCACATAGGTGCAGGTGATGCCGAACCGGGGCAGATAGCTGTCGATGAAGGTGCGGGTGGGCCCGTAGACATTCTCGATGCAGATGATGTGGCTGTCGGCCTTGATGGCCGACATAATGGCGCTGCTGATGGCCCCCATGCCCGAGGCGAAGCACTTGGCGCCAGCCCCCCGCTCGAGGGCGGCGATTTTTTTCTCCACCAGTTCAACAGTAGGGTTGGACACCCGGCCATAGATGAACCGGCCGCTGTCCTGGCTGTAGTGGATGTGATCCTCCACCGTGGGGAAGGTGTGCAGGCTGGTCATGTAGATGGGCGGTACGATGGCGTTCAAATAGCCGTCGTTGTCCTCCCCGTACCGGGTGCAGATAAACTCGTCTGTCATGTTGTGCATGGCGCAATCCCTCACATTTAATTTTTTTGTGGTCGGATGCATTGCAAAATAGTCTAACAGAAATTATTATAATAGAAATTTGGCGGACAGACAACACTTTCTTGCCAAAGTGTGCTACAATGGGCTCATCTAATCCACAGGGAGGTACTTGGTATGAGAAAGCTGACAGTCATCCGCCCCCAGCGCATCCATTTCCCCTTCACCAAGGGCAAAATCCTCATCGACGGCCAGGAGCGCGAGGTCGTCAAGGCCGGCAAGACGGTGAGTGTAGAGGTTGCCGACGGCTACCACGACATTCAGGTCACTTTCGCCTCGATTCCGCCTACCCACAGCAATGTGGTGCCCATCGAGCCCACCGATGGGGATTTGACCTTCGAGGTCAAAATTGTCGTAACACCGGGATCCATCCCGAATGATGACGGCGAAAGCACGCATACACCCACCTACGCCACGCTGACAAAAAAATAGCGCCATCCCGCATAAAAAGCGGCCCCTCGGGGCCGCTTTTTACTGTTTTGCTGCCGTAAACAAGTTGTGAATTCTTTGTGCAGCCCTTGACATCGGGGGCGGGGCACGGTATAAATACTAAAGTAATATTATATAAATAAGCTAAACTAATATTGGAGGTTTCATCATGGACAATTTTGACAAGACGCGAGATATCATCGTCGGGGCCCTGGCCTGCGAGGCCGAGGCCGTCACCGTAGAGGCCCGCATCATTGAGGATTTGGGGGCCGATTCTCTGGCCATGGTCGAGCTGGTTATGGCCCTCGAGGACGCCTTCGGCATCTCGGTGCCCGAGGAGCAGGTTGCCGAAATCAAGACGGTGGGCGACATCCTCACGATGCTGGCAGCCAAGGCCTAAGCCCCATGGATTTGCCACTGGTCAAGGGGCTCATAGAGGCCCTGGAGGCCTCGTCCCTGCACAGCGTAAGCTACGAGAAGGACGGCTTGCGGGTTGCCCTCAGCCGCGGGCCGCTGCCCGAGGCGGCGCCGTCCGCGCCTTCCGTCGGGGGAGTGCAGCCCCTGCCCGCCACGGCAGAAACGGCCCCGGCGGGCACACAGG
>JGI994J12354_10003926_pt1 | contig 13626 bp, 13 predicted proteins | sample IntmicLarv3ML3BL_FD_12354 | JGI IMG/M metagenome (IMG submission 12354)
AGAGGTTCAAGTCCTTTCGTATAATTTGTTTTCTACAAATTCAATTATACTACTTGAATCTCTTTTTTACTATTTTTTGGTTTCACATCTATTGTAACTCTACAAAACTAAAAAAATGTATTAAATTTTTGTAAGCCTACATAAACTATTTATGTGAGGTAAGTATGGCTAAAAAGAATAAAAGAAGCAATGGATTTATGCGAGGCATTATTGCAATGATAACATCACAAGTTATTATAAAAATTGTTGGACTGGTTTACAAAATATATTTAACCAACAGAGAAGGATTTGGTGATTCTGGCAATGCAATAAATGGAGCAGGATTTCAAATATATGCATTACTACTCACTATATCTTCAATAGGAGTTCCAAATGCAATATCTAAATTAGTTTCTGAAAGATTAGCTATTGGAGACAATAAAGGGGCACATAGAGTATTTAAAATAGGATTTGCTCTTTTTGCTTCTATTGGACTTATAGGCACTTTATTATTATTTTTTGGAGCAAAACATATAGCTGTAATTTGGCTACAAATACCAGAAGCAGAATTAACACTAGTGTCGCTTTCACCATCAATATTTTTTGTGTCAATTGCATCTGTAATAAGAGGGTATTGTAATGGGAGAGAAAATTTAAATGTTACAGCAAAGTCACAAACTTTAGAACAGATTTTTAAAAGTACACTTACTATTATATTAGTGGAGTTAGTAGTAATGGGTAGTGGGATGAATATAACATTAATGTCAGCAGGAGCAAATTTAGCAACTACATTTGCAACATTTTTAGGTTTTCGGATATTTAGTTTTATATTATACAAAGATGAGGAAAGAAATATGGCAAGATGTAATATTTTCAAAACAATATCGAAAAGAAAAAATAAAAATAATTGTAAAAAATATAATATGTATAGCTTTTCCAATCACATTAACAGCAGTATTGTCTGCAATACACAAAAATATAGATTCAGTAACAGTAGTAAGATTATTAAAAAGCTTTTTAAGTGAAACTGAAGCAAAAGTTCAATATGGAATATTAAGTGGGAAGGTTGATACTTTAACAATGTTTCCATTATCATTTAACATAGCATTTGCAACTGCATTAGTACCTGCAATTTCCTTTGCAAAAGCAAAAGGAGATATAGATTCTATAAAATCAAAAATATCTTTTTCTATGTTGATTACAATATTAATAGGACTACCATGTACAGTTCGGTATGTTTATGTATGCTGAACCTATATTAAAATTATTATTTCCAAATGCAGCAAGTGGAGCTATGGTTTTAAGATTAAGTTCAATAGCTATAATATTCACAGTAATAGCTCAAACTATTAATGGAGCTTTACAGGGACTTCGGCAAAGCAAAGGTTCCTTTTTTTGCATTAGGTATAGGGGTGATGGCAAAGTTAATAATAAATTTAATATTAATTCCAATACCTGATTTTGGAATTAATGGAGCAGCAATAGGTTCGTTAGTATGTAATATCATTGCTTGTTTAATTGGATATATAGTACTAATAAAAACTATTAATTTTAATTTTAGTTTTATTAAATATATATTGAAGCCAATAATAGCAACAATTGTAATGGGGCTATGTTCATATTCAATTTACATAAGTATAAATGGAGAAAGATTGGCAATAATAATATCAATAATTATTGCAATAATAACATATGGAATATCAATTTTTATTTTAAGAATATTCACAAGAGATGAGTTTGAAGAACTTACAAATAGTGCTTTACACAAATGAGATGTTGCAGACATAAGGCTATTACTAGATTTATTGAAAAAAAAGAAGGATTTTTGTGAAGTTTGGCGAATAATCTTAGTGTAGATGAAAACAAATCTACATAACAAAATCTTATAGGAGGTAATTAGAATGAACAAAGCTGAATTAGTTGCTGCAGTTGCTGCAAAAACAGGAGATTCAAAGAAAGGATCAGAAACAACAATAAATGCACTTTTTGAAGTTATTACAAAAGAATTAGTAAAAAATGAAAAAGTACAATTAGTTGGATTTGGATCTTTCGAAGTAAGAAAAAGAGCAGCTAGAAAAGGAAGAAATCCACAAACTAAAGAAGAAATAAAAATACCTGCATCAAAAGCACCAGTGTTCAAAGCTGGAAAAGCTTTAAAAGATTTAGTAAATAAAAGATAAGATTATAAATATAATGGTGGATTTAATCCACCATTATTTTATGACATGATTTTTATACTAGTATCTCTTTGTTTTAAAACATAAAATATATATTAATATAGAAATAGAAAATCCTATTAGCCATCCACCAATTACATCTCCAGCATAGTGAACACCTAAGTAGATTCTACTAATACCAATTGAAAAAGTTAGAATAGCACAAGAAATTATAACAAGTATTTTTAAAGTTTTATCTTTAACATACTTATTAGACAATAGTGCAACCATAGAAAACATAGCCATGCTTATCATTGAGTGTCCACTTGGAAAACTATAATCAGTTTCATTTATTATTCTTAAAATATTAGGTCTTTCTCTAGCAAAAATATTTTTCAATATTATATTTGACAATGTTGCAGTAACCACAGATAAAGAAATCAATGGTGCAAATGTTTTTCGAGTTTTAGAAAAGCAAAACAATATTAAACAAAATATAATTATTGAAGAAGCATTGCCAATGTAAGTTATAAGTTTCATAAAAAAAGTTAACCCATGAGACATTCCTTCGATGCTTTCTTCATAAACCCAAGATTCAAATTTAGAAAATTTAGCTGTGTTTATTATTGTAATTAAAAACAAAAACAATATTATAGGAAGAATAACTCCTAAAAATTTAAATAATTTCTTAGTTTTCATATATTTACTATAAAAGCTCCTTTATTAATAAATCAATTGTTATTCTATAATAAATTGTGATATAATGCAACTATTATGAGAATAGATAAATTTTTAAAAGTAAGTAGAATAATAAAAAGAAGAACAGTTGCAAATGATGTTGCTGCTGCTAATCGTGTTTCTATAAATGGAAAAATTGTAAAACCAAGTGCAGAAGTAAAAATAGGAGATTTAGTAGAAATACGATTTGGAGATAAGGCTTCTAAGTTTGAAATTTTAAATATTGGTGGACATGGAGTAAATGCCAATGAAATGTATAAAATTTTATAATTAGGTGGTGATTAAATGCCAGAGTTTGTACATTTACATGTGCATAGTGAATATAGTTTACTAGATGGTGCAAATAAAATAAAAGAATTACCAAGCTATGCTAAAGAGCTAGGAATGAATGCTATTGCAATAACAGACCATGGTTCAATGTATGGTGTGATAGACTTTTATAAAGAATGTAAAAATGTTGGAGTAAAGCCAATTATAGGATGCGAAATATATACAGCACCAAGAAGCAGAACTGAAAAAGTGCCAAATATTGATGATAAATATGGGCATTTAATTTTACTTGCAAAAAATAATATAGGATATCAAAATTTAATAAAACTAGTGTCACTTGGATTTACTGAAGGATTTTACTATAAACCACGAGTTGATTTAGAAACAATAGAGAAATATAGTGAAGGATTAATATGTCTTTCAGCATGTTTAGCAGGTGATGTAAACCAAGCAATATTAAAAGGTGACATGGAAAAAGCAAAAGAGATTGCTTTATGGTATAAAAGAGTATTTAAAGAAGATTACTATTTAGAATTACAATATAATGGTATAAAAGAGCAAACATTAGCAAATCAAAAATTGTTAGAAATAGCAAGAGAATTAAAAATAGAAATTGTTGCAACAAATGATGCACATTATTTAAAAAAAGAGTATGCATATAACCATGAAGTTCTTCTTTGTATTCAAACTGCAAAAAAGATGACTGATGAAGACAGAATGAAAATGGAATCTGAAGAGTTTTATATAAAATCTCCTGAAGAGATGACAGAGAATTTTATAAATTTACCAGAGGCGATAGAAAATACAGTTAAAATAGCAGAAAAATGTAATGTGGAATTCGAATTTGGAGTTACTAAGTTACCAAATTATGATGTGCCAGAAGGATATACACATGAAGAATATTTTGAAAAATTATGTTTAGATGGACTTAAAGAAAGATATGAAAATATTACAGATGAATTAAAAGATAGATTAGCATATGAAATGAATGTAGTAGAAAAAATGGGTTATACAGATTACTATCTAATTGTATGGGATTTTATCAATTATGCAAGAACAAATGGTATACCAGTAGGACCAGGACGTGGTTCAGGAGCTGGGTCTTTGGCTGCATATTGTATGAAAATAACAGATATTGACCCTATAAAATATAATTTACTATTTGAAAGATTTTTAAATCCAGATAGAATTAGCATGCCAGATTTTGATATAGACTTTTGTTATGAAAGGCGACCTGAAGTAATAGAATATGTTGGAAGAAAATATGGTATAGATCATGTTTCACAAATTATAACATTTGGAACAATGTCTGCAAAAATGGTAATAAGAGATGTTGGAAGAGCACTAGATATACCATATGCAGAAGTAGATAAACTAGCAAAAATGATTCCATTTGAGTTACATATAACAATAAAAAAAGCATTAGAAATGAATCCTGAATTAAAAAGTTTATATGAACAAGATGAAACAACAAAAAAGATATTAGATATAGCAATAGGATTAGAAGGATTACCAAGACATGCCTCAACACACGCAGCAGGAGTCGTTATAACAAAAGACCCTGTTGATACTTATGTGCCTTTATATGTAAATGATGGAAACATTTCAACCCAATTTACAATGACCCTTCTTGAAGAATTAGGGTTACTTAAGATGGACTTTTTGGGTCTAAGAACATTAACAGTTATAGATGATGCAATAAAATTAGTTAAAAAACATAGAAATATAGATATAGTATTTGATAAAGATATGTCAGATAAAAAAACATATGAACAATGGGGAGATGGAAATACAGTCCGGAATATTTCAATTTGAAAGTGGCGGAATGACAAGCTTTATGAAAGAATTAAAGCCAGATAGTTTGGAAGATATAATAGCAGGTGTATCTTTGTATAGACCTGGGCCAATGGACCAAATACCAAGATATGTTCAAGCAAAAAGAGATAGAAGTACTATTACATATACTCATCCTGCACTTGAACCAATATTAAATGTTACATATGGTTGTATGGTTTATCAAGAACAGGTTATGCAAATAGTTCGTGAGCTTGGTGGATATACATTAGGACAAGCAGATTTAGTAAGACGTGCAATGGGAAAAAAGAAGTTAGATGTAATGGCAAAAGAAAGAGAACATTTTATAGAAGGCTGTTTGAAAAATAATATAGATAAAACTTCATCAAATAAAATATTTGATGAAATGGCAGAGTTTGCAAAATATGCATTTAATAAATCACATGCTGCAGCATATGCGGTAGTATCTTATCAGACAGCATATTTAAAAACATATTACAAAGAAGAATTTATGGCAGCTACATTAAATAGCTTTTTAGGAAACTTAGATAAAGTACCAGAATATATAGATGAATGTAAAAGATTAGGAATAGAAATTTTAAATCCAGACATAAATAAAAGTCAAACGAAATTTACTGTAGATAATGGAAAGATAAGATTTGGCTTAGGCAGTGTTAAAAATGTTGGTACAGGAGCAGTAGATACAATAGTAGAAATACGAGAAAAAAATGGAGAGTATAAAAGCTTTACAGATTTTGCAGAAAAGATGAAAGAAACAAGTATTAATAAAAAATGTATAGAAAGTCTTATAAAAGTAGGAGCATTTGATGAATTTAAAATAACAAGAGCAACATTACTTGAATCTTTTGAAGGAATAGTTGATGTTATATCTAATATAGATAAAATATCTTTAAAAGGTCAGTTTACAATGTTTGATAATGTTTCAGAAGAGACAAAATACAACTATATAGTAAAAGAAGAACTGTCTTCAAAAGAATTACTTAATTTAGAAAAAGAAATGATAGGACTATATATTTCAGGACATCCATTAGATGAAATAAGAGAAGAACTGAAAAAAGAAATCAATATAAACAGTTTACAGATACGTGAAAGTACAGAAGATGGTAAGTTTATAAAATATGGTGGAATAGTAACAAGTGTAAAAAAGAAGTTTACTAGGAATAACACAACAATGGCATTTGTTACAATAGAAGATTTATATGGAGCAGTTGAAGTGATAGTTTTTGATTCTGTTTTTGGTAAATGTTCTCAAATATTAGATGGAGACAATGTAGTTATAGTAGAAGGAAGACTCAGTGTAAGAGAAGATGATGCAACAAAAATAGTAGCAAGAGATATTAGACTATTTAACAAAAAAGAAATACCAATATTAAATTTAAAAAATGATAGTAAAGAAATTTTAAGTATGATAAAATATTTTTCAGGAGAACATGGTAATACAGAAGTAAAAATAAATGATAAAACAGTAGGAAGAATTTATTTTGATAATAACATAAGAAAAGAATTTGAGGAGGTAGACAATGGAGCGAATTAGAGTTGCAGGAATAATATTGTTTAATGATATGTTTATGCTTATGCATAGAATAAAAGAAATAAATGGGGAAGTTTATGACTATTATGCAATACCTGGTGGTGGACTGGAAGAGGAAGAAACATTAGAACAAGGTGTTATAAGAGAAGTAAAAGAAGAGTTAGGTGTAGATGTAAAAGTAGGAAGATTGTTTCATGAAATGCAAAGGGATGGACAAAAGGAATATTTTTATTTATGTGAATATATAGATGGAGAATTTGGAACAGGCATAGGCCCAGAATTTAATGACAATGAAGAATATAAAGATGCAGGAAAGTTTTTACCAGAATTAGTTAGAAAAGAGAGTATTAAAGATATAACAATATTTCCTGAGGAAATAAAGGAGAAAATAATAAATGATTATATTGATTGGTGAAAGTGGTTCAGGAAAAACAACAGTATTAAATGAACTAGAAAAAAGAGGAATAAAAAAAGTAATAAATCATACAACAAGAAAACCAAGACCAGGTGAGAAAGAATTAGGAGAATATAAATTTATTACAAAAGAAGAATTTGAAAACTTATGGAAAGAAGGGAAATTACTACAAAGAGCAGAATTTAATGGAGAGTATTATGGAACACTAGAAGGAAGTAACGAAAATTCAGCAGTAATTTCAATTGTAGATTCAGTAAAAGATATAAAAAGAAAAATTAAAAATACAATAACATTTTATATAACTGTACCAGAAGAAGTACGAGTTGAAAGGATGAGATTAAGAGGGGAAACAGAAGAGAGCATAAAAAAAAGAATAGAAATTGATAAAGAAAAATTTAAAAAGGCAAAAGAAGTTTCTGATTATGTGATAGAAAATATAAATCTAGAAGATACAGTTAATGAGATATTAAAATATAGTTATAAATTACCACGAGTTCTTGCAGTTCATGATGTGTCTTGTTATGGTAAATGTGCATTAACAACTGCAATACCAGTTATCTCTTCATTAGGTGTAGAAGTATGCCCGATGCCAACAGCAGTATTTTCAACAAATACAAGTATGAAAGGATTTAAGTATGAGGATTTAACACATACAATGGACGATTTTATAGAACATTGGAAAACTCTAGATTTAAAATTTGATGCAATATACAGTGGTTTTTTAGGTTCTAAAGAACAAATAGGTTACATAAAAAAAGCAGTAAAAGAATTTAATATAGAAAAAATAATTATTGACCCAGTAATGGGAGATAATGGTGAAAAATATGTAACATACACTAAAGAAATGTGTGAAGAAATGAAGACACTCGTGGCTATCGCAGATGTTGTAACCCCCAATTTAACAGAAGCTTGTATATTAACAAATGAACAATATGGCAATAACAATATAGAAAAATTAGCAGAAAAAATAAGAGCTTTGGGTGCTAAGAATGTTGTAATAACAGGTATAGAAAAAAATGGTAAATTATATAATTGTATATTAACAAATGAAGGATATTTTGAAAGAGAAATTGATTTGTTACCATTCAGAATGCATGGAACAGGTGATTTATTTGGCAGTGTTTTAGTAGGAATGATAATGAGAAATAAAAGATTAATTGATTCAGTAGATAAAGCAGCAGAGTTTGTATATAATGTAATGGAGTACAGTAAAAATATAGAAGGTTTTCAACATAGAGGACCATGTTTTGAACCATTATTAGGAGGTATTTAGTATGGAATATGCTTCACATGTGTTTAATGATAAAGCTATGCAGGAAAGATTACCTAAAAGTGTATATAGAGAACTGAGGAAAATAATAGAACAAGGGTTACCATTAGAACCTAGTATAGCAGAAGTAGTTGCTGCTGCAATGAAAGAATGGGCGATTGAAAAGGGTGCAACACATTATAGCCATTGGTTTCAACCAATGACAGGTATAACTGCAGAAAAGCATAATGCATTTATGAACCCCACAAATGATGGAAAAGTTATATTAGAATTTTCAGGTAAGGAGCTAGTAAGTGGAGAATCAGATGCATCTTCTTTCCCAAGTGGTGGGCTAAGAGCAACATTCGAAGCAAGAGGGTATACTGCATGGGACCCTACTTCAAGTGCTTTTCTAAAAGAAGATACAGGTGGAATAAGCCTTTACATACCAACTGCATTTTATTCACATAATGGAGAAGCATTAGATAAAAAAGTTCCATTACTAAAATCTATGGCTACATTAAATAAAGAAGCATTAAGAGTACTAAAATTGTTAAATCAAAATGAAGTAAATAAAGTTACTCCAACTGTTGGAGCAGAACAAGAGTATTTTCTGATAAAAAGTGACATCTATAAAAAAAGAGAAGATTTAATAATAACAGGTAGAACTTTATTTGGTGCTAAGCCTCCAAAAGGTCAAGAGATGGAGTATCATTATTATGGTGCAATAAAAGAAAAGATAGCAGCATTTATGAAAGATGTTGATGTAGAACTTTGGAGATTAGGAGTACCTGCAAAAACAAAGCATAATGAAGCAGCACCAGCACAACATGAACTTGCACTTGTATATGAAGAAGCAAATATTGCAACAGACCATAATCAACTAACAATGGAAATATTAAAAAAAGTTGCAATCAGACATGGGCTAGAATGTTTACTTCATGAAAAACCATTTAAAGGAATAAATGGTTCTGGAAAGCATAACAATTGGTCAATAGCAACAGATACAGGCGAAAATCTTTTAGACCCTAAATACGAACATTTTTTATTATTTATAAGTGCAGTAATAGAAGCATTTGATAAATATGCAGGGCTTTTAAGGTCAACAACAGCAAATACAGGTAATGACCATAGATTAGGAGGTCATGAAGCACCACCATGTATTATTTCAATATTTTTAGGAGAAGAATTAACAAATGTTTTAGAAAATATAGAGGTAGTAACTGATTTAAATATACAAAAAAATATTACAGATAGAAACAGAACATCACCTGTTGCATTTACAGGAAATAAATTTGAATTCAGAATGGTACCATCTTCAATTTCAATTGCAGACCCTAATACAGTAATGAACACAATAGTTGCAGACTCATTAAGAAATATTGCAAATGAATTAGAAAATGGAAAAAAAGTAAATGAAATAATAAAAGAAATTATGAGTAAACATAAGAGAATAATATTTAATGGAAATGGTTATGCAAAAGAATGGATAGAAGAAGCGGAAAAAAGAGGATTAAAAAATATAAGGTTATCAGTAGAAGCATTAAAAGAATTAATAAGTAAAGAATCAATAGAATTATTTGAAAGGCATAATGTATTTACAAAAGAAGAATTAATTTCTCGTTATAATATTTTGGTAGAACAATATATTAGACAAATAAATATAGAAGGAAATACAATGTTAGACATGTGTGAAAGTCAAATATTTTCAGCATGTTTAAAATATCAAAAACTTATAGCAAGAGATATAAATGAAATAAAACAAACAGGTCTAGAAATAAATTTAAGTGCACAAGAAGAAATATTAATAAAACTTTCTGAATTAATTACTAAGTTATATGAACAAATGAGAAGACTGAAAGTAATACTTTATAAAGCAGGTAAATTTGAAGGCGATATTTATGAAAGAGGACTAATATATAATAAAGACATATTAGAAGAAATGTCAGATTTGAGAGATGTTGTAGATAAACTAGAACTATTAATACCAGACGAAATATGGCCATTACCAACATATAAGGAGATTTTATTTAGTACTTGACAATTATAATGAATTTAATATAAATTAAAGTAAATATAGGAGGTACGAAAGATGAAAAATAGAGGTGTAACATTAATAGCATTAGTAATAACAATAATAGTGTTATTAATCTTAGCAAGCGTGAGTATAACAACACTATTTGGACAAGATGGAATAATAACAAAAGCACAGGATGCAGCAAGAAAAACAAAAGAGGCATCAGAGAATGAACAAGCATTTTTAAATTATGCAACAGATTACATGGATAGTTTGACAAGAGATAGTGTGGCTGAAAGAGTAGATGGAGTACCAATACCAAAAGGATTTAAAGTAAGTACAGTTGCAGGAGAAAATACTAAAGCAGGTGGACTAGTAATAATAGATGAAGGTGTTACTAAAAATGAATTTGTATGGGTACCAGTGGAAGATTTAATAGCAGAAGATGGAACAGTAGATGGAACTTTTACTGATGATCAAAAATTTGGAAGAAGACTATTTGGTACATCATATTCATTAGGTGTAGAGAATATGCCTGAGGAATTAACAAAAAGTGTGGCAAAATATGGTGGTTTTTACATAGCAAGATATGAAGCAAGCTATAAAGACGGAAAACCAGCAAGCGTGAAATCAGCAGATGGAAGTGCAATACCATGGGCAAATACAAATGGAAGACTATGGAATTGGATATCACAAACAGAAGCAATAACAGTATGTGAAGATATGTACGGAGTGGAAGCAAGTGTAGTATCACATTTGCCATATGGAGCAGAATGGGACAGTACACTACAGTGGTTTAAAGAAACAGAATTTAGTAATAGTAATACCTCTATAGCATCGGATAGCTCAAGTTGGGGAAATTTTTTGAGCTCAACATTTAAATATGGAACAAGTTTAATAACTAAGCATCCAGGTGACCATGAGGTAATTTTAAGTTCAGGAGTAATAACAGACCCACCTAATAAACATAGAGTAAAAAATATATATGATATGGCAGGGAACTTGTATGAATGGACTCAGGAGAATCTTCTTCGTGGAGGCAGTATCAATGTTAATTATGATGGTATGTATGGTGGTTACACAGCTGCAAGCCGTACTTTTATGCCTATTAGCGATGGGCAAAATTTTGGGTTCCGTATAGCAATTTACATTAAATAGTTTGAATGTTAAAATATGAAATTTATATTGAAAGAAAAAATATGAAATTATATTGACAAATATTGTAAAACAGAGTATAGTGATAGTAGAGAAAAAAATCAGAAGGTTTTTTCATTAAAAAAGCATTTGGTGTGTGGCACCAAATGCTTTTTACCAATTCTAATTGAACTTTTCAATTAGTCTGAGTATGAATTCGCATATATAGATAAAATGTATGTATTTCATAAGTCTAAGTATTATATCTATAATGCCTTTTTCATTAGTATCAGAAGATTTATTCATAATCTCACCTGCCATTTCTGGTTTAAGCGAAACCTTAACAATTATACAATGGTTACCATAAATTGGCAATAAAAATATTTCGACAAAAATTGCTAAAAATTTTTTCTATTAAGAATTGACAAAAAAGAAAATAAATAATAATATAGAAACAATAAATATGTTGTAGGGGTTGCATGGTATGCAATCCAGCAAACAAAAGAGAAGGAGAAAAGAAATTATGAGGAAGGAAACCGTTGGGGCTGTAACACACACACACACACACACAAGTAAGTAATAATAAAAAGAAAATAAATAGGAGAAATGATAATGGTGTCACATTAATAGCATTAGTGATAACCATTATCATTTTGCTTATTTTAGCAAGTGTGAGTATAACAACATTGTTTGGACAAGAAGGAATAATAACAAAAGCACAAGAGGCAGCAAGAAAAACTGCAGAAGCATCACAAAATGAGCAAGAGTTTTTAGATTATGCAACAGACTATATTGCTGATTATTTACATGGTGCAGGAGAAAAAACACTAACAGAGAAGATGGCAGATGCAGGAATAACAGGAGACCCAGAAAGTTTGTATGATGTGGTAGATGGAGTGCCAATACCAAAAGGATTTAAGGTAAGTTCAAGAGCAGGAGAAAATACAAAAGCTGGTGGACTTGTAATAATAGATGAAGAAAATGGTAATGAATTTGTGTGGATACCAGTAAGAGAATTGGAACCAGATGGAACAATAGATGGAATAAAGTATGACGAACAATTTGGGAGAAGAACTTTTGGAAGGATAGATTCATTAGGCGGAACAGAACGAGTTGCAGATAAATATACAGAAGATATTGATCAAAAAGTAATAACAAGTGTAGAAAGATATGGAGGGTTTTATATAGCAAGATATCAAGCAAGTTATGATAATGGTAAAGTATCAAGTAAACCATCAACAACAGTAACTGATTTTGGTTGGGAAAACATAAATGGAAGATTGTGGAATTGGATAACACAGTCATCGGCAAGAGTGGTATGTGGGTCTACATATGGAGAAGAAGCAGCAGTAATAGGGCATTTACCATATGGAGCAGAATGGGATAGTGTACTTCAATGGTTTAAGCAAACAGAATTTAGTGATAATGATGCACCCATAGGCTTAAATAGTGTAAGCTGGGGTAATTATAGAAATGCTTTATTTACATATGGAGAAGGTTTAACAAAGCCTTCAGGTGCAAGCACATTAATAAATACAGGGAGTACAGAATATACAAAAGTAAATAATATATATGATATGACAGGAAATTTGATGGAATGGACACAAGAAAAATATAGTACGGGACTGTTTAGTGCTGCTAGAGGAGGTCATTACAATACTGAGGGAGACTACAGTGCAGCGGCTTACCGTGGTGTTGGCTCTGGTACAGACAATAGTAATGGTATAGGATTTCGTTTAGCACTTTATATTAAATAGATTTTCAGAAATAATCTTGAAAAAGTTATGGGATTATATTGACAAATATTGTAAAACAGAGTATAGTGATAGTAGATGAAAACTTCTGTTATGTTTCATTAGAAAAGCGATTGGTGTGCAAACCAATCGCTTTTCACTACTTAGAGCAGCTGAAAAGTTCAATTATTCTAAGTAGTACTTCACATGCATAGACAAACTGTATGTATTGTATAAGTCTAAGTATTATATCTATGATGTTTTTTTCGTTAGTACTTCTGTTATACTTCATAATCTCACCTGCCATTTCTGGTTTAAGCGAAACCTTTCTTATTATACAATGGTTTACCATAAATTGGCAATAAAAATATTTCGACAAAAATTGCTGAAAAATTTTTTCTATTAAGAGTTGACAAAAAAGAAAATAAATAATAGTATAGAAATAATAAATATTTGTAATATTTAAAAATACGATGTAGGGGTTGCATGGTATGCAACCCAGCAAACAAAGGAGAAAACAAAAATGAAAATGAATAAAACCGTTGGGGCTGTAACACACACACACACACACACACACACACACACACAC
>JGI994J12354_10003927_pt1 | contig 13624 bp, 12 predicted proteins | sample IntmicLarv3ML3BL_FD_12354 | JGI IMG/M metagenome (IMG submission 12354)
CGGCCGGAGGCCGTGAAACCGGGATAGTTGGGAAGGGTATTGGATACCCTTCCCAGAGACTGTAGACTTTGTCTACAGTCTCAAGCACTTATTTTTTAAGGGCTTTTTTTGCCTTGTCATAGATCCCTTGTGCTGACAAACCGTATTTTTCGAGTACTTCTGTAGCCGGACCTGCACTGCCGAACACATCCTGTACGCCAACCATGTGAACAGGAACCGGATAATTTTCGCAAACAGCCTCACATACGGCGCTGCCTAAGCCGCCCATTACCGAATGTTCCTCAGCTGTTACTATAACACCTGTTTCTTTTGCGGCTTTGATTATAATATCTTTGTCAATCGGCTTTATTGTGTGAATATTTATTACGCGCGCACTTATACCGTCTGCTTTGAGCATTTTTTCGGCTTCAAGTGCCGCGCCTACCATAAGGCCGGTTGCTATAATGGTTACATCGCTGCCTTCGCAGAGCGTAACGCCTTTGCCAAGCTCGAATTTGTAGTTGTCATCATATAAAACCGGAACAGCCAGACGTCCGAAACGAATATAGAACGGACCATCGGTTTCGATTGCTGTTTTAACTGCAAGACGCGCTTCAATATCGTCAGCCGGATTGATTATTGTCATACCGGGAATTGAACGCATTAAAGCAATATCCTCGCAGCACTGGTGAGTCGCGCCGTCTTCGCCAACCGAAAGTCCCGCGTGAGTTGCGCCGATTTTTACATTCAAGTGCGCGTAACCTATTGAATTTCTGACCTGCTCAAACGCACGGCCGGCTGCAAACATTGCAAAGCTGCTTGCAAAGACTATTTTACCTGTTGAGGCAAGTCCTGCGGCAATGCTCATCATGTTGCCCTCTGCGATACCGCAGTCGATGTGACGCTCGGGACAAGCTTTTTTGAATATGCCTGTTTTTGTTGCCGCCGCAAGGTCTGCGTCAAGCACGATTACTTTTTCGTTGTCTTTTCCAAATTCAACCAATGCTTTGCCGTAGCTGTCTCTGGTTGCTATTTTAACTGCTTCACTCATTATAATGTACCTCCAAGCTCGGTTAATTTTGCGCTAAGCTCTGCCATTGCAATATCGTATTGCTCTTTGTTTGGGGCGCTTCCGTGCCATTCACATTTATCCTCCATAAATGACACGCCCTTGCCTTTAACGCTTTTTGAAACTATGCAAACGGGCTTGTCTGTTACCTTTAATGCCTCGTTAAACGCCGCTTCAATTTCATTAAAGCAGTGGCCGTTAATTTCTATTACATGCCAACCAAAGGCTTCAAATTTTTCTTTTATAGGATAAGGCGATACAATTTCGTCAATTTTGCCGTCAATTTGCAGATTGTTATTATCAACAACAGCAATAAGATTGCCAAGCTTTTTTTGAGCTGCGAACATAGCAGCCTCCCAAACCTGACCTTCTTGGATTTCTCCGTCACCTAAAATTGTGAATACATTGTAGCTTTTGTTTGAAAGCTGTGCTGACAAAGCCATTCCTACGGCAACCGAAATTCCCTGTCCAAGCGAGCCTGTTGACATATCAACACCGGGTGTGCCCTTCATATCGGGATGTCCCTGAAGCATTGCGCCTGTTTTTCTGAGCTTTTTAATTTCTTCTTTGCAAAAGAAGCCTTTTTCGGCTAAAATCGCGTAAAGCCCGGGAGCCGCGTGCCCCTTTGACAGTACAAAACGGTCTCTGTCCTCCATTTTAGGATTCTTGGGGTCGATATTCATAATGGAATAGATGTACGTAATTACATCTGTCATTGAAAGCGAACCTCCGGGATGACCTGATTTTGCATTAAAGGTACCCTCGATGATTCCCATTCGTACCTTTGTTGCGGTGATTTTGAGTGCGTTTTTTTGTGCAGCGTCCAAAGTCTTTTCTCCTCTCAAGATAAAATGAATATATTTTAAGTATTACTCACCGTCGGTGGGAGTAATCGCTTTAAAATCTTGATACAAAATCAGCAATTGCGCTATCCTCACAGCTTACTGTTACCAGGTCTGCAATCGCTTTTAAATCGTCGGGCGCGTTGCCGGTTACCGCTCCCACTCCTGCCGCTTTTATAAGCCCGGTATCGTTATAATAATCGCCTATTGCAAGGCTTTTTTCAAGCGGAATCCCCAATCTTTCACAAAGAGCGGTAAACGCGTTGCCCTTGTCAACTCCCTTTGGAAGAATTTCGTAATATGTTTTTGTCGAGCGCATAAAGGTTACTTCCTCTGCGTTTTCTGTTTTGCAATGCTCTATTACATCGTCAATTATACTCTGCTCGTCAATTAATAAAATTTTATACCAGTTATCGGGCGGAATATCGTCAAGCTGCGCATATATCGGTGTTGAAAATTCAATTTTTATGTGATCTTGCATGTGTACATTATCTCTTATAACGTAATGCTCTCTGCCGACATAAACCTCTGCCGAAAGAGTATCAAAAACGGCTAACACACGGCTTAAAAGAGCCTTTACTGTGCTTGGCAAAAAATTCTCCCATATGGTTTGCTCGTTTTCATAATCATAAAGCATAAGTCCGTTTAAAAGCACTACCGGAGCGTTTATCGCTATGGCTTTCGCGTACGGACGTGTTGATTCAATCGAACGCCCGGTTGCAATTGTAAAAATACCGCCGTTTTGCGTAAAGTTTTTGATTGCCTCTTTGTTTTCTTTCGATATATTTTTATCATGCGTTAAAAGTGTTCCGTCTAAATCGGTAGCCATTAAATAGCCTGTGTACTTTCCCAAAAGCTTGTCTCCATTCGTTAAATTGAGTTTGATTTTATAAAATCTTTAAAATAATGCGGAAGCTCACTTGTAAACTCCATATATTCACCGCTTGACGGATGTATAAACCCAATACTTTTGGCATGTAAGCACTGCCCTTCAAGACCTTTAAGAGGCTTTTTTGCGCCGTAAACAGTGTCACCCGCAACCGGATGCCCTATATAAGCCATGTGAACTCTTATCTGGTGCGTCCTGCCTGTTTCAAGCGTAAGTTCTAAATGAGTATAGCCCGCGTAATTTTCGATAACAGCATAATGCGTAAAGGCATTTTTGGAATTTTTTTGTGTTACAGCCATTTTTTTGCGTTGCTTGGGATGCCTGCCTATAGGTTCATCTATTGTTTTGCCTTCGGTTATTTTTCCTATAACCATTGCCTCATATTTTCGCATAAAGGAATGCTCTTTTATTTGTGCGGCAAGATGCCTGTGGCTTTTGTCATTTTTAGCAACAATTAAAAGTCCGCTTGTGTCTTTATCTATGCGGTGCACAATTCCCGGACGAATTACCCCATTTATACCCGAAAGAGAGTCTCCGCAGTGATTTAAAAGCGCATTTACAAGGGTGTTGTCCGGATTTCCGGGTGCCGGATGAACAACCATACCCTTTGGCTTATTGACAACTAAAAGATCGCTGTCCTCATAAACAATGTCAAGCTTAATGTCCTGCGCCCTTGTTTGCGTTATTTTGGGTTTTGGAATATTAACGGCAATCCTGTCGCCTGATTTTAATCGATACCTTTTTGGAACATTTTTATCGTTAACGGTTACCTGTCCATCCTCTATAAGCTTTTGTACGGCGCTTCTTGAAATATCATCAATATATTCGTTTATAGCGGCGTCAAGACGTTCATTTATGTTCTTCGTCGTGAACTCTATTTGCATAGCTTTTTGCCTTTCCGGATTTATCCTCGGTGCTTTTTCCGTAAATAAACAAAATATAATATCCTAAAAGAACAGCTCCGATGCACACACACATGTCAGCAACATTGAATATTGCAAAGTTTATGATTTTTACATAAATAAAATCAACAACATATCCAAGCCGTATACGGTCAATTAAATTGCCTACTCCTCCTGCAATAATCATCGAAACTGCCGCGGCACAGAGCGGATGCTCAACTTTTTTCATAATTACCGCCCCGATACAGATAATTACAAAAACAATGGAAACCGTTATAAATATCCATCTGCAATCCGAGAACATACCAAACGCAGCGCCCGTGTTCTCACTGTAGTGAAGATGAAGCCAACCGTTTATAATAGGATAATCCATAATCGGTTTTAAATTTGACGAAGCCGCCCATTTTGTAATCTGATCAATTACAATAAGCAGTGCCGCACCTAAAAAAATCAGTATTGGCAATTAATCACCCCTTAAGAAAGTATGTGGGCACATCGCTTACACAGTGTTTCGTGCTCCTTGTTTTTGCCTACTGTATCCGAATACATCCAGCAGCGTTCGCACTTATCGCCGTCCGCTTTTACAATATCAATGCTAAGTCCCTCAAACGCTGCTTCAAAGCTTCCCTTACCCTCTTTCAGCTCGGTTTGTGAAACAATAAATATCTCCGAAAGCTCACTAAGAACGCTCTCAATAAACTCCTTTGCATTGCCCTCAGCATACAGCAAAACCTTGGCTTCAAGTGACTTGCCTATGATTTTTTCCGCTCTTGCAAGCTCAAGCGCTTTTAAAACATCCTCGCGGATTTTTATTATATTATCCCATTTTTGCACTGATTTTTCAGAAAGCGTATTATCCGAACATTTTGTTATTTGATTGTAAAGCACGCTTTTGCTGTCATTATTAATTGAATGCGGTATAAAGCTCCAGATTTCTTCCGCCGAAAACGCCAAAACCGGCGCAATCATTTTTGTAAGGTCAACAAGAATTTTATACATCACGGTTTGTGCCGCGCGGCGTTTTTGCGAATCGGATTTTTCCACATATAAACGGTCCTTTATAATATCAAGGTAAAAGCTTGACATGTCGACTATACAAAAATTGTGCATCGCGTGAAACGCCTGATAAAAATCAAAGGCTTCATATGCGTCAGTAACCTTTTGCGTAAGGTCGTTTAATTTGTGAAGCGCCCATGTGTCAAGCTCCGAAAACTCTTCTGCACTGTTTGTGTCGGGATTAAAATCAAAAAGGTTTCCAAGTATAAATCGTGCGGTGTTGCGAATTTTCCGGTAAGCCTCAGAAAGCTGCTTTAGTATATCCTTTGAAATACGAATGTCTGAATGATAATCGCTTGACGCAACCCAAAGTCTTAAAATATCTGCTCCGTATTCGTTTATAATCTCACTCGGCAGCATACCGTTGCCCAAAGATTTTGACTGCTTTTTGCCCTCTCCGTCAACCACCCAGCCATGTGTAACAACCGCCTTGTAAGGTGCGGTGCCTCTCCACGCAACCGATGTTAAAAGCGAAGACTGAAACCATCCGCGGTACTGGTCGGCACCCTCTAAATATAAATCGGCAGGCCATTTTAAATTTTCACGCACATCACAAACCGCGGCATGTGACACGCCTGAGTCAAACCACACATCCATAATATCTTTTTCTTTTGTAAAGCTTTGGCAGCCGCATTTGCAGGCGGTTCCCTTCGGAAGCAGCTCCTCCGCCGAATACATATACCACGCGTCAGAACCGTCTTTTTTAAACGCGTCTGCGACCGAAAGAATACTTTCGCGCGTCATAAGCGCTTCATTGCACTCTGTGCAGTAAAAAATCGGAAGAGGCACGCCCCATTTGCGCTGGCGCGATATACACCAGTCAGCACGCTCGGTTACCATTGATATAATGCGGTCTTCACCCCATGACGGTATCCACTTAACTTCTTTTATAGCCTTTACAGCGTCCTCTTTAAAGCCGTCAACAGAGCAAAACCACTGCTCGGTAGCTCTGAAAAGAACAGGCTTTTTACATCTCCAACAATGAGGATACTGATGAACAATATCGTTTACGGCAAATAAATGTCCGGTTTCTTTAAGCTCTTCTGCAATTGCTTTGTTTGCTTTAAAGGTCGAAAGTCCCGCAAATTTTCCGGCAAGCTCTGTGAGCTTACCCTTGCTGTCAACCGGCACAACAATTGGAAGCTGTTTGTATTTTTTACATACCTCGTAATCATCAACACCGTGTCCGGGCGCTGTGTGTACGCAGCCTGTGCCACTTTCAAGAGTTACATGGTCACCCACGATTATAAGTGAATCACGCTCTAAAAACGGATGGTTTGCAACAATTCCCTCAAGCGCGCTTCCCTTTATGGTTGCCAAAACCTCAAAATCGGTTATCCCGGCCGCTTCAAAAGCCTGTTTATACAGCTCTTCGGCCATAACAAAATATTCTCCGCCTGATTTTATAACCGCATAATTAAAATCAGGACCAAGACAAATCGCCACATTTCCCGGAAGGGTCCATGTGGTTGTGGTCCATATTACAAAGCTTGTTTTTTCGGTATTCGCGCCAAGTGCGGACAAAATTCCTTTATCGTTTTTTACACCGAATTTTACATAAATTGACTGGCAAGGGTCCTCGCCATACTCAATTTCGGCTTCCGCCAAAGCTGTTTGGCAATCGCTGCACCAATAAACGGGCTTCAGGCCCTTGTATATGTAGCCTTTTGTCGCAAGCTCGGCAAAAATTTCTATTTGTTTTGCCTCAAATTCAGGGGTCAGCGTAATATAAGGATTATCCCACTCGCCTATAACTCCCAAACGCTTAAACTGCGTGCGTTGGTCGTCTAAATATCCTAAGGTAAACTCGCGGCACAGCTTGCGAAGCTCTAACGGGTCAATATCGGATGAATTTTCAACTCCGGCCTTTTTACGCGCTTTAAGCTCGGTTGGCAAACCGTGTGTATCCCAACCCGGGACATAAGGCGCTTTAAATCCTGTCATGTTTTTATAGCGGACAATAATGTCCTTAAGCGTTTTGTTAAGCGCTGTTCCCAAATGGATGTCTCCGTTTGCATAAGGAGGTCCGTCATGAAGAACATAAAGAGGTTTTTGCGCGTTTTTTTCCATAAGACCTTCATAAAGTTTTTCTTCCTGCCATTTTGAAAGCATCGCAGGCTCTTTTTGAGGAAGGGCCGCACGCATTGAAAATTCGGTTTGCGGCAGATTTAATGTGTTGTTATAGTCCTGAGGCATTGAGAGTACTCCTTTTATTTACTTTTTGCGGTTAAAAAGACCTTTGCCTTTTTCGTTTGTTTCTATGCTGAAATCTTCTCCGAACTGTAAATTGTCAAATGGACTTTTAACGGTTGAAGGGTCTTCGAGCAAGTCGTCAATAGAGCTTAAATCAATCGCGGTATTTTCAAGCGGCGCAGGTGGTTCGGGTGTTTTTGCAAGCTCTGCCACCTGTGAAAGCGTTGATGGCGTCTCTTCTTTTGGCGCAAAATCGGGTGTTTTTTCAGAAGGCTCCGGTGTCTCAGGCAAGGTATCTTGGATTTGAGCCCCGTTATTCTCTGAACCTTCAGGAATATCTTGCTTCTGCACATCTGAAGCCTCAGCTTCTTCAAACTCTTCCTCATCATCGCTCGGAAGCGCTGTAATAAGCGTAATATGCTCTTTATATATAGTTAAAAGCCTGTCTTTAAAGCTTGAAACCTCTTTTTGAAGCGTAAGAAGAGCATTTTCCTCATTTTTAATGTTCTGCTCGGCTGTTTTTATAATCCGGTCAGACTTTAATGCTGCCTCTTCAAGAATTTTTTCGGCCCTTATTTCGGCGTCACGGATATTAAGCTCGCACTTGTGCTTTGCCTCGCGAAGAATTGTATCACTCATCTTTTGAGCGCTTATTAACGCGGATTTAATCCTGTCCTCCTCGCCCCTGTATTCCTCTACCTTCTCGGCAAGAACCTGAAGACTTTGGACAAGCTTGTTATTTTCGTTGTAAATCCGCTCATACTCGTCAAAGGTTTTGTCAAGAAAATCACTCACCTCTGCTGCTTTAAAGCCACCCATAGGAGTCTTTGTAAAGGTAATGCTTCTCAATTCTTTTGGAGATATCACGCTATTTCCTCCTCACACATATTTTAAGGCTTTTAGTCTGACTCTGCCTTTTTTTGTCGCTTCGTCAATATTTTCTATTTTGTATTTTCCATGTCCCCTGACAGCGATTGAGTCTCCTGTCATTATTTTTGTTGTGCTTTTTTGTATTGCAAGATGATTTACGGTCACAAGACCTGTCAATATAACCTCTGATGATTGCTCCCTTCCCAAATTGAGAAGTGCGCCTATTACACAATCAAGCCGCTCTGACGCAATGGATTTTATAATTTCCTGATATTCCTGAGAGCTTGGCAGCGGTACGGTTATTCCCTCTTCAACACTGACCGAAAACTTTGAAACTTTAGTAAGATTTTGAAGGATAAACAAAAGAATATCTCTATGGCAAAAAACAACGCAAACACCGGCTTCACAAAAAATATCGCCAACCAGTTCACGTTTTATGCCAAGAGCCATAAGCGATCCCAAAAAATCACCATGCCTTAGTGTGACAGCTTCATCAACACGGTATTTTATTGTTACGGACGATACGGGAAAATTCTCATCATTTGCCTTGCCTACGGCTAAAAGCCTGCGTTCGCTTTGCTCAGAGCCTCCAAAGAATGAGTGTTCGCAACGTTTTTTTAAAAAAAGCTCAAGCAAGTGCTGCTGCCGCTCATTTAAAAAACCCATAAAACGAGGATTCCCACTTTTGCCCGATTGTTCTATAAGGTCATTTGCACGGGCGTATAAAAGGTCATCTTCCTTTTGATTAGAAATATACGCCATTGTTTTCAAGCTCGTCAAGAAGGTCGTCACCCATAATTCCCACATTGTAGGGGGTGATAATAAAGGTTGAATTTGCAACCTTTTTAAGTTGACCGTTATTTGCGTAGGCAACTCCGCTTAAAAAGTCAACGATTCTTCTTGAAACATCCTTATTAGTGTTTTCGAGATTAAGCACGACCGTGCGTTTTGAGTTTAGATGGTCGGCAATGGACGCCGCGTCGTCAAAGCGCTCAGGCTTTACAAGCACAACCTGAAGCTGTGTGGTTGCATGAATGTTTACAACTTTATTTTTCTTTTGAGACACAGCGTCCTGCACCGGCTCAAATCCGCCAAAATCATCGTTTTGATGCGAAGGCGCCGTTACTGTCTCAAAATCGTCGTCTTCCGCCCCGCTCATTAATTTTTTAAATCCGTCTACAAAGCCCATTTCTTATCATCCTTCCGTAATAACGAGTAACTTTAATTTTATTCCTAAAAATCAGAAAATCAGTAAGATATTCTCTTGCCAAATATTGCCGAACCTATTCTTATCATGTTTGAACCTTCTTCCAACGCTATGTCAAAATCTCCCGACATACCCATAGATAAAAAATCCATACTGATATTATCCATTTTTTTGCCCTTAATGTCAATAAACAGTTGCATCATATTGTAAAAAAAGACGCGATTTTTTTCTTTTTGTTCACACAATGGGGCAATTGTCATAAGACCTTTAACAAAAACCCCCTTAAGTTTGGCTATTTCTTCAACAAGAGCTTCTGTCTGTGTTTTATCTATTCCTGTTTTAGAGGCTTCATTTCCTATATTCACCTCTATTAAAATGTCTGATATTATGTTTTGCTTAATGCTTTGATCACTTATTTCTTTTGCAAGCTTCAGGCTGTTTACCGACTGTATTAAATCCACCTTGCCAACTATGCTTTTAACCTTGTTTGTCTGCAGCGTGCCAATCATATGATGGGTGCACGGTAATAAATCACCGCGTTTTTCTAAATATTCCTGCACACGGTTTTCACCTATATGGGCAACACCCTCGCTTAATGCCGCGTTAATGTGCGCGGTGTCAACCGTTTTCGTTACAGCTATAAGCGTAATGTCATTAATGCTTCTTCCGGATTTTTGCACCGATTTTTCAATTTGTCCGTTAATAAATTTGAGGTTTTCGGATATATTTTTATCATGTAATGATTTTTCCGTCATATAAATCCTTCCCCTCTGTAATTACTTCGTCATAAAGCTTTAACGAATTTTCTTCCAAATGGTCACTTTTGCAAATCATATAATTACTTTCTGTATAAAGCGCTTCTATTTTTTTAAATTTAACCTCCTGGCCCATAAGCACAAAAACGCCGCGTTCACCGTTTTCAAACCTGACAGCTTTTTTGCTTACTCTAAGGCCCGAATGCTTATTGATAATGAGCTTTACATAAGGCTCACGAATTAACGAAAGCTCTTCATACATACTGCTGCACTTAAGCACAACCACACTTTCTTTTCCGGGCTTGCTGTTTAGGCAAACAACCGAAACCTCTAGCTCCTCTGTTAACGAAAAAGGCAGCGAAATGTTCATATTAACTCCCGATGTTATTTTTTTGCCGTCATTTTCACTCAGTGTACAAACCATGTACCAGTCATAATTTGTTATGATTTTTCCGGTTGCGTTTTTAGGTATTTCTTTTTTATTTTTCAAAAGCTCGTTATATTTATCTATTCCTATTTTGGGAATTTGGTCAGTCTCTATTATAGCCTCAAAGCCGTCCGCCTGGCTGACAAAATATCCGGCAGCGGGCGATTTAACGGTATTTGATGTGTTTTTAATTTTTTCAAGCTCTTTTTTTTCTTCTTTAAGAGCATTTATGCGTTCGTTATAATTTGTTTCCTTTCCAATGCCGATGCGGTATTTGTTTATTGCCTCACAGTATTCTTTTTTTGCTTCGTCAAGCTTTATAAAATCCTTGTTGCTGATAATTTTTCGCAAGCCGTATATTTTTTCGTCAACCTGTCCCGACAGCAAATCAATATGCAGCACATAGTTGTCAGAAAGACGTGATACCTCGGTCAAAGCCTCAATTTCGCGGTCGATCTCTGTTATTTTCGCCTTTGATTTTGCGGCCTCTTCATTTGTAAAAACCTCAATAATAACTCCGTCCTTTTGTACCCGTCCGCCATCCTCTATTTTAAAGGTTTTAACTCCCTGCAGGTCGGAGGTTATTATTTTTTCTTCCCTTAAGACAAGGCCCGTTGTTGTAATTGAATCATATGACGTGTACATAATTGCCGTTTCGGTTCGAATAGGCGAATACATACTTCGGTAAGCCTGCACTCCTATAAATGCAATAACCATTAAAGACAAGAGCGCCGCTATAATTTTACCCGCTTTCATTTTTACAGTATCTCCTTCTTAACACTTTCGCGAATGTGCCGGACATTCACTGCCGTATCATACTAAATTTTTCATAATATCCTTAAAAAGAAAGTCCGGTGATTCATATTCATCAGCGTAATACCAGTTAATCCGGGAGTCGCGCCTAAACCATGTAAGCTGGCGTTTTGCATACCTGCGCGTCTCGCGCTTTAAATTCTCCACACATTCGTTATAATCAGCAAGACCATGTATAAAGGGCGCAAGCTCTTTGTATCCTATGGCCTGTACGGCTGTTGCATTTTTATTTAACGTTATTACCTCTTCAGCCTCTGAAAGCAGCCCTCTTTCAAGCATAATATCAACACGTCTGTTAATTTTTTCATAAAGCTTTTCTCTGCTTCTGTAGTTAATCCCCACCATGTGCAGGCTATACACAGAAGGCTGTAAAAGCGACGCTTCTTTATATTCCGACATGGTTTTACCTGTTTGTTTGTATACCTCAAGTGCTCTTATTATTCTGAAAAGGTCACCCTTGTTTAAATTTTTCGAGGTATCAGGGTCTATTTTAAAAAGCTCTGCAAGCAAAGCCTCTGAACCCTCACTCTCAGCCCTTTTAAGCATTTCTTCACGAAACACAGGGTTTTCCTCCACCTCCGAAAAGATTATATTATTAACAAGCGAATTAATGTAAAGTCCTGTCCCCCCAACCAAAATAGGCTGTTTGCCTCTTTTAGACACATCTGAGATTTTTTCATGTGCAAGCTTAACATATTTTGCAACCGAAAAAATTTCGTTAGGGTCTAAAAAATCTATTAAATGGTGCGGTATACCCTGCATTTCATCTGCCGACGGTTTTGCCGAGCCTATGTCCATGCCCTTGTATATCTGCATTGAGTCAGCGGATATAACCTCTCCGTCAAGCTGACTTGCAAGATAAACACCTGCCGCGGTTTTACCGGAGGCAGTGGGTCCGACAACCGCGATTAATTTGATTTTCTCTGCATTTTCTTTCAACTTAAATTCTCCCGAAATGTCTTTCTATCTCACTTTTTTTCATGGCAAACATTACAGGACGTCCGTGAGGGCAATGCCTGACCTCTTTATCACCAAGCACCTGCTTAACAAGCGCCGAAAGCTCTTCCCGCGTGCTTTTATGTCCCGCCTTTATAGCGCTTCTGCACGCTACCGAATGAAATATAAAGTCCTGTTTTTGTGTTGTTATGTCCTGCTTATGGTTTAATAAGAGTCCGGCTATTTCTACAAGCGCGTTATGCGCGTCTGCCGCGTCAATATAACCCGGCACAGCACGTACTATCATGGTATTTGTACCAAAATTCTCAACCTCAAAGCCTGCGCCCTCCAGAAGCTCTGCATTTTCATCCAAAACCAGATACTCAGGCCTTGAAAGCGTTACATTTACCGGCAGCAAGAGCATTTGCGAGCTTATTTGTTTTTCTTTTTTTAACCGGTTATATATAATCCGTTCGTGCGCAGCGTGCTTATCAATATACAAAAGATTATTTTCGTGCTCAATAATTATGTAGGTGTCAAACGCTTCTCCCACAAGCTTAAAAATAATTTCTTCTTTAAGCTCTTCCGGTTCAGGCTCATTTTTCGGCATTAGCTCATTAACAGCAGTGTTTTCTTCAGGTTTTTTGTCGGGAATAAAAAACTCTTCACTTTGAGCAGGCGGTTCTTCTTCTATTTTGACAATATTGGGCAAAGGAGCCTCGGCCACTGTTTCTTTTTCAATAAAAGTTACGGTGTCACGCACTGTTACTGTATTCGGCACAGGTGCGGTGTTTTGTGTGCCACTTAAGCCTTCGTCCTGTGGCAGCACATTCATTTTAGACTGGCTATTCATGGTTGTCTGCTGCGGCTTGTAAGGAACAGCAGGCGCAAAAACCGAAGGATTTATAGCCTTTGGAGTAACGTTTAAAACCGACTTACCGTTTGAAAGAGCATTTTTAACAGCGTAATAAACACTCTCAAAAACAGGACGCTCGTTTACAAATCGCACCTCAATTTTTGCAGGATGAACATTAACATCGACAGTTTCGGTATTTAATAAAATATTCATTACGCATGACGGAAATTTTCCTGTCATAATACTGCCTTTAAATGCTTCTTCAAGAGCTGCCATCGCGGTTCTTGTGCGCACGTAGCGCCCGTTTATATAAAAAAACTGCATTGCACGGCTTGCGCGCGCGTGCTCGGGGGAAGAAATATATCCGCTTATTTTAATGCCATTCATCTCATATTCCAAAGGAATCAGACCCTGTGCAAAGTCTTTTCCGCACACGGCATAAATGGCCGATTTAAGATTGTTGTCACCCGGCGTAAGCAGTTCTTCTTTAAAATCTTTTATAAATTTTATTGAGACCTCGGGATGCGAAAGCGCAATGCGCTCGACAACAGCCGCGCAGGCTGTACCCTCTGAGGAATCTTTTTTTAAAAACTTCATACGTGCCGGTGTATTAAAAAATATGTCGCGTATAACAAAGGTTGTGCCGTTAGGACATCCTGCTTCGGCAAATTCCTTTTGCTCTCCGCCTTCAATAATATATCTGCTTCCGATTTCTTCGTTTTGAGTTTTTGTGAGCAGTTCAACACGGGCAACCGCGCTTACCGAAGCAAGAGCCTCGCCTCTAAAGCCTAATGTGGATATGCTGTCAAGGTCGGTATCAAGCTTTATTT
>JGI994J12354_10003928_pt1 | contig 13624 bp, 8 predicted proteins | sample IntmicLarv3ML3BL_FD_12354 | JGI IMG/M metagenome (IMG submission 12354)
AAACCACCCGCACCGCCCATATTCAGACGTCTACAGGTGTGGCGTAAAGTATACTTTTTGCCACACCCATGGTAAGATGGTGAAAGTGTGATAAATACGTTGAAACACCACCCAAAAACAGGGTGTGGCGCAACGTATACGTTGTGCCACACCCCACCATCCAAACTCCCCTAGATGCGAACTTTCCAATCCCCTATAGCATATATCATTACCAATATTTCCCATAGCTTCAAGGCTATTTTCAACCTCTTTTTTTATTTCAACATTTTTGACTTTTTATCTTTTCCGAATCCCCTCACAAAACGAATCTTTCATTTCACCATTTCCCCTATATATACATACCAAAAAGGACTGCCGCAACATACCCAAGTTTTACTCAGTTATGTTACGACAGCCCCTTTGTTTAGAAGTTATTCAGCCATCATTTGACTAACGTCAATCATTACACCATCGTTCGTTCCTGTTACTGCTGGAAGTTTTCCGTCCCATTTGTCTAAATATTGTTGCATTAGGATTTCATTTGTAATAGATTGTACCAATAGTTCATTCGCTTCTTTTTCGGCTCTTGCTGCTATTAATTTCGCTTCTGCTTCTGCATTTGCTTTATCAATGTTTTTCTTATTTTCAATTTCTTGTGTTTCTGCTGCTTGTCTGGCCATATTTTTTTCATTTACGGAATGGTTGTATTCATCTGTAAATGAAATATTTCCAACTGTAACTTGCAATACTGACAAAATATCGCTTCCATATTTGTCATCTACATATTGCTGTAGCATCTGCCTAATCGCTGCCTCAACTTCTGAACGAACGACCACCGCGTCTGTGTCAAATTCTGGAGTCGTCGCCTTGATTGCAGAGGAAACGATGCTATAGGTTACCAGATTATCCGGATTCGTTACATTTGAATAAATATAAGCGGCTTGCTCTGGATTTATCTGATAAGTGACTGTCACACCGCTGATATTAATGGGTATCTTGCCCGCAATCGTTGACTCGATGTTGCTTGATTCCCCTACCACTTCTAGGTCTTGCTGTCTGCTATTTACTTTCATAATCGTTTGAACAAATGGTATCTTAAGGTTGAACCCTTGTGACACAGACACTTTATCTACTTGTCCGAAGGTAATTCGAACCCCTGTATATCCGGTTCCCACAATTACAAAGCATTGGCTAAATAAAAGCGCTAACAGGGCAAATAAAATCATAACTTTCGCTCCTGCCATTTTGCCCTTCTCTACTGTTTCTGGTTCTCCTTTTACGCTTCCTTGCTTCGCTAGCACTGCCATTACAATTCCTGCGACTAACAACAACGCCCCTACAGACATTAATATAAAATTTAAGCTCATGCTCTTCTCCTTGTGTTCACTTATACAACGCCTTGCGCTAACATTGCTTCTGCAACTTTCTCAAATCCTGCAATATTTGCACCCACTACGTAATTTCCTTCTGCGCCATATTTCTTAGCTGCGTTGATCATATTTTGACAAATTTTCTTCATGATCGTTTCAATCTGATTATCCACTTCCTCAAAGGTCCAACTTAAGCGCGCGCTATTTTGTGACATCTCTAGCGCAGAGGTTGCAACACCGCCTGCATTTGCCGCTTTTCCTGGTGCGAATAATACGCCATTTTCAAGGAAATACTGTGTCGCTTCAAGTGTCGTAGGCATATTTGCGCCTTCTGCTACCACTTGGCAACCATTTGCAACTAAGATTTTTGCATCTTCAATTAATAATTCATTTTGTGTTGCGCAAGGAAGTGCAATATCTACTTTCACAGACCATACGCCTGTACCTTCATGATATTTCGCGTTTGGTCTATATTTCTTATACTCTGTAAGTCTTTCTCTCTTGACTTCTTTGATTTCTTTGATTGCCTCTAGGTCAATTCCTTGCTCGTCGTAGATCCAACCTGATGAATCACTCATGGTAACGACCTTTGCTCCCATGTCATGCGCCTTCTGGGCTGCATAGATTGCAACATTTCCAGAGCCTGATACCGAGATAGTCTTTCCCTTAATATCCATGTTATTCATAGCCATCATCTCTTTTGTAAGATACAACAAACCATAGCCCGTCGCTTCTGTTCTCGCCAAAGAACCACCATAGCTTAGTCCTTTTCCGGTCAACACGCCTTCATATACACCGCGTATTCTCTTGTATTGACCAAACATATAACCGATTTCTCTTGCGCCTGTACCAATATCTCCGGCTGGAACGTCTGTATCTGCACCGATGTGTTTGCAAAGTTCGGTCATGAAACTTTGGCAAAATGCCATAACTTCTCTATCTGTCTTCCCTTTTGGATCAAAATCTGCTCCACCTTTTCCACCACCAATTGGCAATCCGGTCAGTGAATTCTTGAAGACTTGCTCAAAACCTAAGAACTTAATAATCCCTACATTAACCGATGGATGCAAGCGAAGTCCGCCCTTGTATGGCCCAATCACGCTATTGAATTGCACACGATACCCGGTATTCACCTGTACTTGCCCTGCATCGTCTACCCATGGCACACGAAACTTAAACTGTCTCTCTGGCTCCACCATTCGCTCTAAAAGCGCTTCTTTTCTATATGTTTCTTCATTTGCTTCAATAACGATTCTCAGTGATTCCAACACCTCTTTCACAGCTTGGTGAAATTCTGGCTCTGCTGGGTTTTTTTCCACTACTCTTTTCATTACTTCATCAACATATGACATAACTGTATTCTCCTTTGTGCGTAACTATTCTCTTGTACCTTAGACTATCATAGCATTTACATGCATTTTTCGCTATAGTTAATGTCAATTTTTATGTCAATTTTTTACATTTTTATTTAAAATATGCAATTCCAGACTCAAAAAGTTGCAAATCTTGCTCACCATAGATATTCATAGCCACACCAGCACCTCGTCTTTCTGCGTGTGCCATCTTGCCGAATATACGACCGTCCGGACTGGTAATGCCCTCTATCGCCATATAAGAACCGTTCGGATTCCAAACATCATCCTTTCCATAAGATGCGCTCTCACCGTTTGGCTGCACATATCCGGTTGCCACTTGGCCATTTTCCAATAATTTGCGCAACCATTTTTCATCGGCTACAAAACGCCCCTCTCCGTGTGATGCTGGGTTTGTGTACACCCCGCCTAAATCTGCCCGTTGCAACCATGGCGACTTATTCGACAATACTTTCGTATACACCATGCGCGAAATATGGCGACCTATCGTGTTATATGTAAGTGTAGGAGAATCTGCTTGCTGCCCTACAATTTCCCCATAAGGCAATAATCCTAATTTTACCAAGGTTTGGAAACCATTACAGATACCAAGTATCAGACCGTCCCTGCTATTTAACAGATGCATAACCGCTTCTTTTAATTTTGCATTTTGAAATGCAGTTGCAAAGAACTTAGCAGAACCGTCCGGCTCGTCACCTGCGCTAAAGCCCCCTGGGAACATAATCATCTGTGATTTTGCTATTTCCTTTTCAAACACATCTACTGAAGCGCGAATATCCGAAGCGCTCAAATTGCGAAATACCTTGGTCACCACGCGCGCGCCGGCTTCTTCAAAAGCCCTCTGGCTATCATATTCGCAGTTCGTGCCTGGGAAAACCGGAATAAACACCGTTGGTTGCGCGAGCTTATGATTACATATATAAATATCCGCCGACGAATAAGGTGCAACCGTCTCTATATCAAAGGTTTGCTCTTCTTGCTCGGACGCTGTGGCAAATACGCTCTCTAACGTCTCTTCCCACGCCTCTAAACTTTCTTCTAGAGAAATGCTCACGTCTTTATACACAAATTTCGCTTCACTGATAACTTCTCCAATCACCTGATACTCTAGCTGTAGCTCCTTTTGTTGGCTTACTGAGACTTCTGCAATCACATCTGCGAAAGCTGGTGCAAATAAATCTGCCGCGTCCATATCTTTTGCAAATTTCACACCCAGACGATTACCAAACGCCATCTTGCTAACACCCGCTGCAATGCCATGTCTATCTAGCGCATATGCTGCAACGATCGCCTTATTTCGCATCGCCTCTGTAATCCCTTGATACTGTGATTTTGCTTGTTCATATTCTGGCAGATCTAGCGCATCTTTTGCAATCGGAATCCAAACCAATACATTGCCCGCTTGCTTTAGTTCAGGTGTAACAATCTCTTTCGTCGTAGCAATATCCACCGCAAAAGACACCAGTGTTGGTGGCACCTCTATCTCCTGAAAGGTTCCCGACATACTGTCCTTGCCGCCAATCGAAGGAAGCGAGAAGCCCATTTGTGCATCATACGCTCCGAGTAGCGCTGAAAATGGTTGTCCCCAACTACTTGCATCTTCTGACATTCTCTTAAAATACTCTTGAAATGTAAAACGAATCTTTCGATAATCGCCGCCCGAAGCAACAATCTTAGAAATCGACTCTAAAACTGCATAAANAGACCCATGATAAGGACTCCACGANGACAAATACGGGTCAAACCCATAGCTCATCATACTAACTGTATCGCATTTNCCTTTCTGCACCGGCAGTTTGGCTACCATGCTCTGCGTTTCCGTCATCTGATAGGTGCCACCATAAGGCATGAACACTGAATTCGCACCAATTGAACTGTCAAATCGTTCTACTAAGCCTTTTTGAGAGCATACATTTAAGTCCTTTAACAAATTAAGCCATGTTGCCTTAATATCTCCTACCTCTTTCTTTTGAAAGAGACTTTTCGTTTCATCTGGGGCACTTACAAGGACGTCAGCCTCTTGATGGGCACCATTCGTATCTAAGAAGCTACGTGAAAGGTTCACAATATCGATGCCTCTCCATGTCAAAATCAACCTCGCTTCTTCTGTCACCACTGCAACTTCCACTGCCTCTAAATTTTCTTCGCGTGTATATGTCAAAAACTGCTGTACATCTTCTGGTGCAATGACCACTGCCATACGTTCTTGTGACTCTGAAATTGCGATTTCCGTTCCGTCGAGTCCCTCGTATTTCTTCGGTACTTTATCAAGATTTATACGAAGTCCGTCTGCCAATTCTCCAATGGCCACCGACACGCCACCTGCGCCAAAGTCATTGCATTTCTTAATAAGCTTACTCACTTCTTCCCTGCGAAATAGCCTTTGTATCTTTCTCTCGGTAAGCGGATTCCCCTTCTGCACCTCAGCTCCGCAAGTTTCAATCGATTCTTCCGTATGGACTTTTGAAGAGCCTGTAGCACCGCCACAACCATCTCTACCTGTGCGCCCGCCTAGTAAAATAATCATATCGCCTGGATCCGAAGTCTCTCTCTTGACCGCCCTACGTGGTGCGGCCCCAAGTACCGCTCCTATCTCCATTCTCTTCGCCACATAGTTAGGATGATAAATTTCCTTCACTAGCCCCGTTGCAAGCCCTATCTGATTACCATAAGAACTATAGCCATGCGCTGCCCCTGTTACAATCTTCTTCTGTGGTAGCTTGCCTTTTAACGTACTCTTCGCATCTACGGTCGGGTCCGCTGCTCCTGTGACACGCATCGCCTGATATACATAAGTACGACCAGAAAGAGGATCACGAATAGCCCCACCTAAGCAAGTTGCCGCCCCACCAAAAGGCTCAATCTCCGTAGGATGATTGTGTGTCTCGTTCTTAAAATTCACCAACCACTCTTCCTCTATGCCATCTACCTCAACAGGAACGACAATACTACATGCATTAATTTCGTCCGTTTCCTCTTGGTCATGTAAGTAACCATCCCTTTTCAATTTGCGCATCGCCATAAGCGCTAGATCCATCAAACACACAAACTTATCTTCTCGCCCTTTAAAAATCTCACTGTGATCCGCTAAATATTGTCGATAACTCGCCTCTATTCTCTCACGATAAATTCCCTCTTCAAACGCAATATTCTTCAATTCCGTGGAAAAGGTCGTGTGCCTACAATGATCAGACCAATACGTATCAAGCACCCTTATCTCCGTCATAGACGGCTCTCTTTTCTCTTCTTCTATAAAATAATTCTGAATATGTGCAAAGTCCTGAAACGTCATTGCCAAGTTCAAAGAAAGATATAACTCACGCAAGTCCGCTTCTGATAAGGAGCGAAACTTCTCTAAGATTTCAATTGACTTTGGCTCTTCAAGCAAGGTTTCTAAGGTATCTGGCTTTTGCATAAGCGTTTCTCTGGAATCTACTGGGTTGATGCAATGCGCTTTGAAAGTTTCTACTTCCGCCTGGGTCAAATCTCCCTCTAGCACATACGTTGTCGCACTACGAATCGTTGGCTCTTCCTCTTCGTTGATAAATTGAACACACTGAACCGCCGAATCTGCACGTTGGTCAAATTGGCCCGGCAAATATTCCACAGAAAATACAAAATCATCAATGCCCTGCGGAAATTCTTCTAAATAATATGTATCTACTGGCAATTCTGCAAAAACACCATTGCAAGCCTTCTCAAAAACTTCGTCTGAAATATTCTCTATATCATAACGTGTCAAAATGCGCACTTGTCTCAAGTCTTTCATGCCTAAATAATTCTTTGCTTCTTGCAATACTTCCTTTGCTTGTACTGCAAACTCTGGCTTCTTCTCCACATATATACGTCTTACAACACCCATATTTTCCTCCATTTCATCACACCATCTCTGTCTTTCTTAAACACAGTCTAACATACCCTGTTTGATAAGTTAAATTAATATATTTAATCTTTTATATTAGTTCTACTTATCGAACGATGATATACAGCGATACTACCTAGCAAGAACAGAATAAGACCACCTGCAAATACCGACACAATGCGCGCAGAAATATCATAGAAAAATCCTTCCGGTAGCATACGAATCATCAAATCTACCTCTGGATCAAAGAGCCACAAATCATTTGTAAAGAAAATCTCATGAAAAACTGTAAAATATTTCGTAAAATCTCGCGAAAACAAATAGACCAGCACGCCAAGCACACTAAGAAATACACCCAGCCCAATCCCATAAGACTGGCACAATACTTTTCGCTTCTCTTTGCCTATCTTAAGAAAGAGTACGAAACATACTACCAACAAGACAAATGCATAGCGCTGTAAGCGTAACCCTTGCAAAAACAAATCTTGTACATCTTTCATATGCAATCTATCTTGCTCATTAAAGAAGTCCATCTGAGTACCATCTACAGTCGTTATCACACTTAACTCTTCGCGGCGCCCTTTCAAATATTCCATCATTTCATCGGTTACGTACATCACCTCGGGCATCTCCATTTGCAAGTCCTTCGTCACTTGATACTTCTCATATGTCTTTTCATAAAAAGAATAGGTTTTATCTCCATAAATAGCCAAGTCAAAACTTGCAATCAGCCATATAAAAATCCCGCTAAATATAATGAGCATTCCGAGTATTCTCTGTGCAATCTTCATCATTTTCATTTCTCCTTCGTTTCTTAATTCTCCCTATCAGATCAATATCATGGTCAATACCATACGAATATCTTATTTTCATGCAAGTTGTTCTTGTATTTCTATGCAACAACACTTATAATAAAAGTACTTTTTTATAAGGAGCGCTAATAATGGATATTAATTATGAGTTATATAAAGTTTTTTATCACGTGGCTACCACTTTAAGTTTTTCGGAAGCCTCAAAGCAACTCTTCATCTCACAATCTGCTGTAAGCCAGTCTGTGAAATCTTTGGAAAAGAAATTAGAACAAGTCCTTTTTATCAGAAGTACCAAGAAAGTGCAATTAACCCCAGAAGGAGAGATTCTACTTCGCCACATTGAACCTGCTATGAATCTCATTCGACGCGGTGAAGCACAGATTATGGAAGCCTCAGCTACTGGCGGTCAGATTCGTATTGGGGCAAGCGATACCATTTGTCGTTATTTCTTAGTACCTTATTTAGAGAAATTTCACAGAGATTTTCCGCATATTCACATTAAGGTGACCAATGCAACTTCCATTGGCTGCGTTAGTTTACTCGAAAGTGGACAAGTAGATATTATTGTGACGAATTGCCCGAACTCGCATCTCGGAAATCAGAATCATATTAAGAAAATACAAACCTTTCGTGATGTATTCATCGCCAACCAAGATTTCCATCAATTAAAAGATGTAAAACTCTCCTACCAGGAGCTATTAGAATATCCGCTTTTAATGTTGGACCGCGAAAGCACCACAAGTGAATTCTTGCACAATTTATTTCAACAACACCAACTAGACTTAGTTCCTGAAATTGAGTTAAGCAGTAACGATTTGTTAATCGACCTAGCACGTATCGGCCTTGGCATTGCATTTATTCCTGATTACTGCGTGCAACACCTTGAGGATTTATTTATTGTGGAAACAAAAGAGGCACTACCTAAGAGAGAACTCGCTCTCTCCTACAACGACCACATTCCAATGACCCAAGCCATCCAATCTTTCTTGGCATATTTTGAATAAAGGCGTGCTATCCTCTCCAGAATGCTTCTACTTTTCCTTGCACACTCTCTAACTGACATTCTTCTTTATTTTCCCATTCCCTTGGGAAAATTTCTTGGTAACGCATCTCTTTGAATCTTTCATCCAAAAGTAAGATTACCCCGGTATCCTCTTCCGAGCGAATCACTCTGCCTGCCGCTTGTAAAACTTTATTCATTCCCGGATACAGATAAGCAAAATCAAAGCCAGGCATTGCACGTTCCTCAAAGTATTGTTTCAGAAGCTCTCTTTCATTGCAAACCTGCGGCAAGCCAGTTCCTATAATTGCCGCTCCAATCAGCCTATCTGCCACTAAGTCAATGCCTTCTGAGAAAATCCCGCCCATAATGCAAAACCCAAGCAAGGTATGAGCCCTGTCCTCTTCAAAATTTTCCAAGAAGATTTCTCTTGCTTCCTCTCCCATGTAGCGAGACTGCAATATGCACTCTATTTCTTCCTCAAGTTGTAGTGCTTCCCTTCGTTCCATAAAGCATTCATACACCTCAAGCATCATCTTATATGACGGAAAGAACACGAGATAATTCCCTTGTTTTGCCGTACTCATTTGTAAGATATAAGAAACAAACTTATCATACATTGCCTTGTTGCGCCTTGTATACTTTGTACTTACATCATGTCCTATCAACACTTTGCTCTGCGCGGCATCAAAAGCTGACTGTGCATAAACCGCATAATCGTCTTTCTTCACGCTTAACAATTCCTTATAATATTGAATTGGTAAAAACGTTGCCGAAAATAAAATCGTGCTATTTCCTTGCGCGAATCGCTCTTCAAGGTTGTTCGCAGGATTCACACAAAATAACTTTAACTTAAATCGCCCATCACTTTCCAGTTCATCGTAGATAATATAACTATGATCCAAACGCTCATGTATATAGAGAAAGGTACGCACTTGAAAATAAAACTCCAAGACCACCTTGCGAACTTCTGTATCCTTACACTCCTCTAAGAACCGCTCTAAATCCCCCATAAGATTCATCAACTTCAAGATAAGGTGCGAAACACTATCTATCACTTCGTAATTCTCGCAAGTTCGTTTCATTGTCAAAAGCAATTGATTGCATTCCTCTAGATGCTTCGTAAATCTAGCATCCATCCCTTTCGTCAAACGACGCACCTGCAAAAAGTCTTCTTTGTAAAGCTGTGCACTGTACATGCTGCGAGCTCTCTCCACTAAGTTATGAGCCTCATCTACCAAAAACAAGTACCCACCTTGTTTACCTTCTGCAAAAAAATGCTTCAAACTCGCCACAGGATCAAAGACATAATTATAATCACAAATGACTGCATCCACCCAATTCGTTATATCAAGTGATAATTCAAACGGGCAAACCCGATGTTTCTTTGCATACTCTTCTAACTTCTCCCGGCTCATATTATCTATACTAGTTAGCATATCATACACCGCTTCATTAATACGGTCATAATGCCCCTTTGCATAGATACAATGCTCTGGGTTACATTCTCGCTCTTCACAAAAACAAATCTTATCTTTTGCAGTTAATACCACCACCTTCATACGCAAATCTTGCTCTTTTAAAAGCTCAAACGCATGAAAGGCAACCGTACGCGTAATTGTCTTGGCCGTCAGATAAAATAGCTTCTCCCCTAAGCCTTCGCCCATCGCTTTCACACCCGGGAAAATCGTTGCCATCGTCTTGCCTACCCCTGTTGGCGCTTGAATAAACAATTTCTTCTTTCGCAAAATACTCTTGTAAACAGAAGTCACCAGCTCCTTTTGTCCACTGCGATAAGCAAACGGAAATGCTACCGCACGAATCGATGCATCTCTTGTCTCTTTCCACTCTACTTGGAAATTCGCCCACTTCTCATATCTTCCCACCAAACTTAGAAACCAGTCTTCTAATTGCGAAAAGGTGTAGTTCTCACGAAATCGTTTGACTTCTTCGGTTTCCATATGTGCATAGGTTATCTGCACGGTTATCGCCTCTTGCTTATCTTGCAGTGCATAAATATATGCGTAACATTTCGCCTGTGCTTTATGCACTTCTCGCACTTCTCCTAGTGTCTCAAGTTCTTGAAAGACGCCTTTAATTTCATCAATGACAATCCCCGCATCCTCTTCTATAATACCGTCTGCCCTTCCCTCGATACGCAAGTCAAATCTTTCAAAAGAGACCATGGTGGATAACGAAACTTCTGCACGATAATTAGAACCCATCTTCCTTTGAATCTTTCGATGAATCTTACTTCCCAATTGCATAGCTTCCTTATTGCCACCCGAGGCTACGCGATTATCAATATCTCCTATTCGCAAAAGAAATTCTATCAAATTTCTTACGGATATTTTCACTACCTGTTTTGCAATTTGTTTCTCCATATTTCTATTCTACCATATGTTTTCGATACCGTAATGGCAAATTCTGTCTTTGTAATAATAAATTTTCTCGTTCTGCAATCGAAATGTTGCTACAAAAGCCTTTCCAAAGGGCTGCAAACTTCTCTTGCTCCTTCGAAATATCTTCGGACATCTCCTTGGCTAGTTCCTCTGCTGATACCAATACCCATTTACACTGTGCTTGATGTACGACAAACATCTTGTGTGTTCTATCATAAATCATAAAATTCTCAAGTGGTAATCGATCGCTAAAATGTCCTGCAATACAAGTTAGTACCTGCGACTTTGGCTCGATTTCAGAAAATAAGATTCCATTTTTCAATTCTCTAAATCGTACAAATCCCTTATATTGATGCGCTTCTCCTGCAACCTGCCTACTAAGGCGAAAGACCTTCTCCACATAGGGGTTGCTTAAATGCTCCATAATTCTATGGCTATGTTGTATATGTTTCGCCGCCAATATTGTCCTTAGAATCGCTGTTCCTTTATGCTCCTCTTTGGCAAGCAATGCTTGGTATATCTCTTGATAAGAGCAATCCCCCAGATGCTTTCGTATCATCTTCTCCACCGCCATCGATTTCTTCGGCGTCTCTTCTACCTCTATATACTGACAAAACAAGCGCTGCTCCACTGCGCCAATAAATGCAATCTCGGCATCTTCGCCTGTCTCTAACCAAGCCTCATAAATCGCTGAGAATATTCCCATCACACTATCACTACATACATATACGTTCATACGCTCACCCTAGCTTCCTCTCTATCTGCGCACGCTTGTGTCCCGGCAAGATGATACACTGCTCCTTTCGAAATGCTACATCATCAAATAAGGATAGTTGCTTGAAACTCATTCCCGTAATCACCTCAGGAACACGCTCTTGCAGCGCTAGAAGGCTCCTGGTAATATAATCTTCTTCCATCTTCGTCTGATACATCATCTTGCCATTGCAAGTCAGGAAATAAAGTGCTCGCTTTAGTACCACACCAATCTTCTTCAAGTCTGCAAAATCAAGCGTTCCAAGCCTTCTCGCTCTCACAATCCGCTGTGCCGACTTATAGCCGATTCCCGGCACACGAAGAAGTGTATGATAATCAGCCCTATTCACTTCCACTGGGAAATTCTGTAGATTCTTCAATGCCCAATTACACTTCGGGTCAAAAAATATATTAAAGTTTGGATGCTCTTTCGAGAGTATCTCTTCTGCCTCAAACTCATAATAGCGTAGCAACCAATCCGCTTGATATAACCTATGTTCTCGTAGAAGCGGCGGCCCTTCCTCTTGCTTGGCAGGTAACATAGCGTCCTCATTCACATGGACAAATGCAGAATAAAACACCCGCTTAAGCTCGAACTTCTTATAGAGAGATTCTGCAACACTCATAATCTGATAATCACTCTCCGGCGTAGCACCAATAATCATCTGCGTACTCTGCCCTGCCGGTACAAACTTCGGTGCGTTGCGATACAGCGCAACCTCTTGCTTATTCTCTATCGCACGCGTCTGAATCTGTCGCATAGGCGCTAAGATGTTCTTGCGGCTCTTATGCGGTGCCAATAATCTCAATCCCTCTGCCGTTGGTAATTCGAGGTTGATACTCATACGATCTGCTAAGAAGCCCGTCTTATCAATTAAGTCTTGCGGCGCTCCCGGAATCGCCTTCACATGAATATAACCTTGAAAACGATGTTCCTGTCGAAGTTTATACAAAGTTGCATAAATCAATTCCATCGTATAAGTTGGACTCTGCAAGATTCCAGAGCTTAAAAACAATCCTTCGATATAGTTTCGTCGATAGAACTCCATCACCAAGGTGCACACTTCATCCGGCGTAAACGAAGTTCTCACCACATCATTCGAAGAGCGATTAATACAATACTTACAATCAAAGATACACTCATTCGTAAATAAAACCTTCAAAAGAGAAATACATCTACCATCCGCCGAAAAACTATGACAGATCCCCGCCTGCTCACAATTCCCCATGCCCGTTCCATCTCCACTGCGCGTCGTCCCACTCGATGTACATGCCACATCATACTTGGCAGAATCGGAAAGAATCCGAAGTTTATCATAGATGTTCATCTCTTCTTGAATATGCATAATAGCCCCTCTTTCTCATTGTCGAACATTTGTTCTTTTTCATCTTAACATATATTTTTGTTTCATGCAAGGCATAATAAAAAATTCTAATTTTACTAGGATTTATCTGCTTCGTTTTCAGGATATTGGTGGTGATATGAAATAATTATGTTATTTCCTTTGCTCTTTTTTAATTTTTTGCTTGTTTTTTGATTTTTTTCGTGGGTGGTAGAGATTTTGTAAGGCTATATTTTATGGGGATTGCAGGGATGTGGAGTTTGAAATTCAACTTTGGTAGCGGAGTGAAGGTGTGGCATAAAGTAGACTTTGCGCCACACCTTATTTTTTGCGTTTTTTGAACGTATTTATAGGCTTTGTATAGTGTAGCATGGGGTGTGGCAAAATGTCTACTTTGCGCCACACCTTGTAGGCTTGTGGATATAAGGCCTTGAAGGGAAATATTGATTAGTATATATAGTCAAGTGGATAAGAATCTTCACATTCAGTTCTTAGAGAAGAACTCATGGCAATCTCGTCGACTTAGTAGATAAGAATGAAACAACTTTGAAAACTCTGAAACACACTGAAATATTCCGTTCACGATTTCGAATCAAAATAACACAAACACAATTAAGGAGTGTAGCATGAAAAATTTTTTAATAATTTGCCTTTTAACGTATTCCCTGGCCGCGGCTATGGGCACAGTAGTCAAAGCAGAAACTGTTGCAGGCCCCTATGCGGCACGGTG
>JGI994J12354_10003929_pt1 | contig 13623 bp, 8 predicted proteins | sample IntmicLarv3ML3BL_FD_12354 | JGI IMG/M metagenome (IMG submission 12354)
CGGGCATTTCCTCAAGGCGGCCGCTGATTTCGCGCAGGGCTTCCGCCCAACGCGAGGTCGAGTCCGCCATGATCGCGACGTGGTAGCCCATGTCGCGGTAATATTCGGCAATGGTCATGCCCGTGTAAATTGATGCTTCACGCGCAGCAACAGGCATGTTGGAGGTGTTTGCGATAAGGACGGTACGGCTTAAAATAGGTTGACCGGAACGCGGGTCTTGAAGCTTTGAAAATTCTTCAAGAACGTCGGTCATCTCGTTTCCGCGCTCACCGCAACCGAGATAGACGATAATGTCCGCGTCAGACCATTTCGCAAGCTGGTGCTGTGTGACAGTTTTGCCTGCGCCGAAAGGCCCCGGAAGCGCGGCGCAGCCGCCCTTTGCGATTGGGAACAGCGTGTCGATAATGCGCTGACCTGTGACGAGCGGGCGGTCAATCGGCAACCGCTCGGCTGTCGGGCGCTGACGGCGAATCGGCCATTTATGCGCCATCGAAAGATCAACAGTTCCGTTCTCGGTTTCAAGAATAACGAGGATTTCGCCGACGGTGTAACTGCCGCTCGGCTTTGCGTAGGTAACTTTTCCGCTGAAATCCGGCGGAACCATGCAACGGTGGGTGATTATCGGAGTTTCGCGCGTCTCGGCAAAGACCCGCCCGCCCAAAAGTTCGTCGCCCTCTTTTACAAGGATTTCGACATCCCATAACTTTTCAGCGTCGAGTGAGGGAATGTTAATTCCGCGCGCGATAAAACTGCCGCTCGCCGCTTCAATGGCGCGGAGAGGGCGCGCGATACCGTCAAAAATTCCAGAGAGCAACCCCGGCCCCAACAGAATCGACATCGGCGCGCCGGTGGCCTCGACAGGTTCACCGGGCTTTAGCCCGCTTGTCTCCTCGTAGACCTGAATGGTTGCCTCGGTGGAGTCGATTGCGACAACCTCGCCGACAAGCCGGAGGTCGCCGACATAGACCATGTCCATAAGCGCGAGAGGGCCTGTGCCGCGAATTTTGACGACAGGGCCGTTTATTCCATAAACACTGTACACCTGACATCCTCCTCTCAGTCAGCAGAGCCGAAGCCCGTAAGAAAAGCAAATTTTTCGTCAATATTTCTAAGCGCCGCGTCGTAGCTGAGGTCAATTCGTAGATGGTTCGCTATGCTTTCGGCGATAAGACCGCCGTAAACTATTCTACCCTCAAGGTATTCGGCACGAGTAATTTCGGCGGCCTGAAGCTGCGGCACAAACTGCATGTCCTGTGGGCGCAGGTAAATCCGAAGTGCAACACCGCCCAGCGCTCTGTCGGCACGGAGGGCAATTTTCACAAGATCGTCCGTATATTTTTCCGAGGCGGAGTATTCGAGTACTTTTGCTGAAACCTTGCAGATTATCTGATTCATAACGGCGGTGCGATGGTTGTGCAACTTGCGTTTGTTTTCAAACGCGAGCTGGGAGATGTGTTTTCCCGTTTCGGTACGAACCTTGGTTGTGCGTTCGCGGATGTAGGTGTAAACCTCGTTTAAAAGTGCGTCCTCGGCGCTTGACAGAAAGGATTCGCGCCGCGAAGCAACGCGCGAAAGGATGGCGTCAAGCTCAACCTGAGCGTCGTCATACATCGCGCTTGTAAATTTTTCGAGCTTCTTTGGGGTGTCGAGCATTTTGGCTGCCTCCTTTAGAGTTTTACTCCGATGCTTTCCCGCACATAGCGGGTTATCGAGTCGGGTGCGCGACCCGTTCCGTGCCGGTCGGGGATTTCGACGAGAAGCGGCGTGGCAACAGTCAGCTTTATTTCGCCGACAAGCTGCGGGCACAGTGCGGCACATTTTTCGCTGACGAGCAAAATACCGATAGATTTGTCCGCCGCCGCGTTAAGGATAGCTTGCCGCGTTGCCTCAACGCCGTGGACGACTACACCATCAATTCCGGCGAGACGCATACCCATAGCCGTATCGTGGTTATCGGAAATGAGAAAGTACTTCATTAGCCGATTTTGCCGAGAATCTGGAACGAAACAAGCATACCGTAGAGGGCGACGCCCTCCGCCATGCCGACGAAAATCAGCGATTTACCAAACATTTTCGCGTCCTCGCTGATAGCGCCGATTGCCGCTGTCGCGCTCGAAGCAACGGCGATGCCGCCGCCTATGCAGGAGAGGCCGGTAGCAAGTGCCGCGCCGAGAAGACCAATGCCGTCGCCGACGGTAAGTCCGCCGACAGTTGCTTCACCGGCAGCAGCGACACTCTCGCCGACGTTGAAAACGGTGAAGCCAATACAGATTACGAAAAAGCCGACGATATTTACGATAAGGCCGCGTTTGGCGTTTTTGCCCTTTTTCTGCATATATGCCACGAGAAACAGAGGGGAAATAAGGACTGCAACCAAAAAAAGACTTGTAATGAACTCCATAATAATTCCTCCGTTGATTTTTTATTCAGTCGCCGATTTGTAATCGACGATAACAGGGTTGTACTCTCTGCCCTCGCCGGAGTAGAAGCGCCCGAACATCTCGTAGAAATTCAGACGCAGAACCTGGATTGCGACGAGCGTGCCCTCAAGCCCCATGACGAACAGGTTCCCGATTGCCACAACGACAAGATTCGGGGTTTCGTGCCCACCAGCGAGCATGAAAACAATGCTCATCATCGCGGCGTGGCTTATAACAAATATGCCGATTCGGACAAATGAAACCGCATTCGTGACATATGCGAGGAAAACCTCAATAAGCTCGAAGATATTTTCGACGAGAAAACCGCCGATACTTTCAGGCTTCCAGTCGGGGTCGCCGGCGCAGAGCTTGCCGAGCGGGTGGCGAAGCACGATGAAAACGAGCGGTACCAGTACGCCGCAGGCTATTAACGCACCCGGAACGGTTATGTCGAGGAAACCGAGCATTGGCAGCATAAGCAGCATAACCGTGTAGAAAAGTATCAGCCCGGCGATTCCGCTCTGCCCGAAGATTGCCTTTTCAAAGTCGCGCTGGCGGAAGCCGTTCAGAATGTTGATAAGCATTACGAGGCTTAGGATTCCGATTCCGATAAACACGGAAAATTGCAGCGCAAGATTTGTGTTGGCGCTGGACTCAAGAACATGGAAGCCAAAGGGCAAAATATCCTCAAAGCCAAACACGCTGCCGTAGGCGAAGCCGAACATACAGCCTGCAATTCCGGCGTAAATCAACACCCGTCCGAGCCACATCTTTTTAAGCTTCCACATTAAAAATCCGCAACCCGCGAGCAAAAACCCCTGTCCGACGTCGCCGAACATCATACCATAAACCAGCGTGTAAATCACCGTCATAAGCGGTGTTGGGTCGTACTCCTTGTACGAGGGCCGTCCGTACATCTCGACAAACGGGGCAAACGGGCGGAAAGGTGCGGCATTTTTAAGTTTTGTCGGCGGAGTCACTGCGTCGAAGGAGTCCGCATCGTCCACGACATAGCTGACACCCTCGGTTTGGTCAACAAGAGAGAGGTACGCGGTCTCCGTAGAAGATGGAATCCATCCGTATATGACGAATCTGTTTCCGGCGGACACGGCGTAGCGCCGCATGTCATAGGAGTCGGACAGATATTTAAGAAGGCTGTACCTTGCCAGAAAACTGTCGTTCTCGGCAGCGAGGTGTTGCTTTATCTTCTGTTCAAGCTCAGACGCCTGCCTGCGCGACTCATCAATTTCCTGCTGAAGCTGACCCTTTGCCTCGCGCGGGTCGCCGTGGACTTTGTCGGGGATGTAGAGCCGCTCGAATCGCAGGGAGGCGAAGAAAGTATCCGTTTGCTCGTCGGCGCGGCGTGGCGACATGTAAATGCCATAAACCCAGTCGCGCTCAACGCTCGAAGGAAAGTAGAAGTAGCTGTCGTCGTCGCTTATGACCTGACGGTAGTGGTCGTAAATGTCACGGGGAATTCGCCCAAAGCGGAATTTTGCGTATTTCAGATCAAAAAAGTTGTGAATATCGGAGTTGATACCGCGCATATGCTCGACTTGGTCGAGGATGAGCGGGTCCTCCTCGGCAATTTTCCGAAGGCGTTCAATTTCACCCTCCCACGAGTCGAGGCTAGCGGCAAGTTTTGCAAAATACTGCCCGATTGCGTCAACATCCGGCTCAAGCGCGTCAAACGCGCGGAAGTCGAGAGAGATTGAGTTTGCCGCCGCGAACTGCTGCATTTTGCGAAGAAGCTCGGAGTAAGGGTTGTGCATGTCCATTTTGCGCAGGGTTTTGGAACTTGGGATTGCTTCGAGCGCATTTTCGGGGAGGTAAAGACGCTCGAACTTTGCCGACTCGAAAAATGTGTCAATCTGCCCATTTGCCTCACGCGGTGCGATATATGCGCCGTAAACCCAGTCCCTTGCAATGCTTGAAGGGAAGAAGAAAAAACGCAAATTTTCGTTCAACAGGCTTCCGAAATCGTCAAATACTGTGCGTGGGAGGCGGCCGTAGCGAAATTTTGCGTACCTGAGATTGAAAAAATCGCGTATGTCGGCGTCGATGTTTTTTAGGTTGTCGAGCTGCACGAGAAGTATATTGTCTCCATCGCCTAGCTTCGTAAGCTTTTCCCGCTCACGCCGCAAGGCAGCAAAAGTGGAGGCAAAGTTGTCATAGTAGCTTTGAACAGAGTCGCTTGAGCCGTCAAGATCCACAGAGGAGGGGAAGTCGAGCTTAACGCCGTTTGCATCGGCAAAGCTACGCATACGAGTGAGGATTTCGATATAGGGGTTTGTGCCGTCAGTCCTTCGCGGAGTCTTTTCGCTGTGCATTATATCCATGGCGTTTTCAGGGTGGAACTCGCGGTTCATGATGCAGGACATAATAATCCTGTCAAAATCACCAACAGAACCGGAGAGCCGCACAAGCTTCATACGAGCTACTGCCATTTTTCGTGACCGTTCCTTTCATTAGGTATGACCTTCAAATTTATTCCTTTGTGATGCCGGGAAGATAAATGCCAGCGTCGCCCGGAGAAATTCCATACCGTACGCATTCGATGATTTTCGTGAGGTTCGCCGCCTCGTTTTCCTTCAGGCTGATGTAGGCGAGCGGGGTGTAGACCGAAGGCTCGGAGGTCGTCAGAACGCGGCGGTTGAATTCGTAGATGTGCTTTTTCACATAGTCGTCAATCATGCCGAAGCTGTTCTCGCTAAACAGTCTGCGGTACGGCGTCGAGCCCAGAAGCTCAATTACAGCCTCGGACGACGGCGCTTTCATCATCTCGCGCAGGAGCGCGGGGCGGATTCGGTGCCGCAGCGGGAGCAGGTAGTCGGCGATTTCGTCGCTCATGTTCGGAAAATACCGCTTAATTCGCACGATTGAGACGATATTCAAAAGGTCGATTTCTGAACCAAGTCCGTCCTTGAGCTTCAAAACAGTGTCGCCAGAGTATTTTTTTTCGATGGTGTTCATCAGGCTTGAAAAATACTGTGTATCAACCAGGACTTTTGCAAGCGGATAGTCGGGTATTTTTTCCTCATTGTCGCGCGGAAGCCGTGAGAGTGTTGGGAAGAAACTGGAGGCTGAAATTGCCTCCCAGAAAACATCGAAATCGGTGCATCCGGCGAGCTTCAAAAAATCCACAGGCATACTTTTGCGGAAATATTCCGGCAGAGTGCAGACGTATTCGTCCATGCTGTCCTCGGCGAAGCTGCGCAGGCATTTCAGGATTTCATCGCCCTCGGCGCGAAGGATGAGAAAGCTCATCAGGTGGTGGTCGTCGCGCGACATAAATTTATAAATTCGGATATATTCGCTTGTAACCTGGTCGTGGAGCGCGCTTTCAAGTTCTCCGCGGCGTATTTCGGCGGAGTTTGCCTTCATAAGCGAGGGAGCCCAACCGGGATGTTCCTTTAAAAAAGAAGTGACCTCGGCGATGGATTTCATGTTGATAAGCGAGATAAAATCGCTCTCGCGCAGGCGGCGGCCGTACATTGCGCGTACCTTCGCGGAAACGCCGCCGTACTTCATCAGCTTTGTAATCAGACAAACCGCCTCCTTTCGCGGTGGCAGGATTTAGTCGTTAAGAGGAGCGTTTATAATTTCGCGAAACAGGGTTTCAACCCAATCTATGCTGCGCTCGCTCGCAGCTTTGTCAACGGCAGATGTGTCCTGTTCAAGTTTTTCGTTGAGAAGAGAAGTCTGCTCATCTAAATACTCCGTCTCTGTTTTTTCAACGTCGCGCAAATGGCGGTCGGCGCGTTCGTAGTACTGTTCACGCATAGCCTTCTGCTTTTCAAGCAGTTCAGACTCAAGCCCTTCAAGCTCACGCTGGGCTTCGTCAATTCTTTCGCGCGCGCGAATATCTGCCAAAACAATTTTATTTATGATGTCAACGTTATCCATAACTAAGGCAAATCCTTTCCTTGCGCGGGAACCTGTGGCGGTCTTTGAACCGACAAGGCACAAAACTGAAGATTAAAAGATAATTCTTTCAAACTTGTTGCGCATAAAATCCCATTATCGTTATCATAGCACTGTCGGATTTTATTTTCTACGCCACTTTAGCCAATCTTTTGTGGCCAAAACAAATACATATTGGTCATTATTAAGAAACTAACAGTGAAAACAAAAAATATGGCAAATAAAACAGAGACGGCGGCATGCCGTCTCTGTTAATTGAGTGCTGTTAAAAATTTACTTGCTTCCGTCGGCGGTAAGGCCGAACTTTTTGTTGAAGCGGTCAACGCGTCCGCCGGTGTCAACAAGCTTCTGCTTGCCTGTGTAGAACGGGTGACAGCTTGAGCAAATTTCAACCCTGATATCCTTTTTGACTGAACCGGTATTTATGACCGCGCCGCACGCGCACCTGATAGTGGTCTGTTCGTACGCGGGATGGATTCCTTCTTTCATCCTTGTTCACCTCTTTCAAACTTCGCAAAGTAACGAATGACATTGTAGCACGGAAATAAACACATTGCAATAGGTAAATGCACATTTTTTCGGCTTTTTTTGTATTAAACTGAAATTGTGTCACCCGTGGCGAAGAAATACAGTATTTTTTCCGAAACTTTCTTTTTGCAGATTCGCTCCAGCGCATGTCCGTAGGCTTCAAGTTGTGGACGGTAGTCCTCTGCGCGAGCACGGACGGTTGCAGACGATACGCTGTCGGTTTTGAAATCGACTACAATAATTTCGCTGTTTTCCTCGAAAAACAGGTCGCACATACCCTGCAACAGCACCTCCTCGCTGTTTTCGGGGATATCGGCGAAATAGCGCGAGGCATCGTCGAGAATTGAAAACTTGAACTCGCGGCGCAGATTTTCACCCCTAAGAATGCGGAGACCGAGAGGAGAGGTGAAAAACTGCGCAATTTTGTCGCAATCAACAGCGTCCGCCTGTTCAGGTGTAAGGTAGCGTCCGATCTTCAGCCTCTCAATTTCCATTTCCACACCTTGAGGCAAAACGGTGCGGCCGAAGTCGATAAACTGCATTGCGAGGTGCAGCGCCGTTCCACGTTCTGCCGCTGTCAGCGCGGTTTTCCCCATAAACTGCGGCCGGCGCGGTGTGGCGGTGCGTATCGCGGGAGCGTCGTCCTCAAGCTCCGCGTCGGTGGCGCGGCCTTTCAGCTGGGTTGCCGTTAACTTTGAGGGTGTTTGGGCGAGAGAGGGATGTGAGTAATTCCAGTCAAGGAGTGCGTTGATGTCAGGAATTTCGGTTTCGGGCGATGGTTCAGAATTTTGGGTTTCCGATATCAACAGGCTGCCGTCCTCTGGCGAGAAAACCATGTCGGCGATTCCCACGCGGAAATTCCCGCAGGCATTTGCGTCAAAGTTGCCGTCTCCCGAAAGTTCGCGCAGGATTTTTCCATCAGGGTGCGCCGCGAACAGAGGAATCAGGAAGCGTGTGGGGGAGGAAGCGCGGCGCACGGTGTCCGCGCCGGAAACTGAACCGGAGAGCATTTTTTCAAGTTTTTTTCGCGAATCCGGCATTGTGCAGGTCATTATTAGCTTTTCCCTCGCACGTGTCATTGCGACGTACAAAACCCGCAGTTCTTCAGCAACCGACTCGTCGCGCAGCTTTGTGCTGACGGCTGACCACGCGGCTGTGGGATAAATTACGCCGCGTTCTTTGTCGAAATATTTTAGCCCTATGCCAAGCTCGGGATGAATTACGAGGTCACCGCGTGTGTCGTCGAGGTTGAAGCGCGAGGAAAGCCCACAAAGGAACACGACAGGGAACTCTAGCCCCTTTGATTTGTGAATCGTCATTATACGGACAACGCCGATGGAACCGGTGACCTCGGGGAAGAACGAGCCGTTTTCCAGTGACTTTGAAATGTACTCGGTAAAGCCGTAAAGTCCGGCGGCGTTCTCGGTGGCGAATTTTTGCGCGAGGGCGAAAATTCGGAGCAGGTTTTCACGCCGTTCGTGCCCGCCGCGCATCGCGCCGTAGATTCCAACAATACCAGTTTCGGCGTAAATGTGAGTTATCAGCTTGTCCGTGGGCAGTATTTCGGCGGAGCTTCTGAGAGAGGATAGAGACTCAAGGAATTGCACACAAAATTCGTCACCGCTTTCAGCTCCGAAAAGTACAGCCTCGTAGAAGCTCGTATTTTTCATTTGTGAGCGAACTGACGCTAACATATCCGAACTCCAGCCGTAGACAGGCGAACGCAGAACCGCGACAAGAGGTATGTCCTGATACGGATTTTCTATGGTTTTCAAAAGCGAAAGCATGATATGAAGCTCGGCAGTGAGCGTCTTTGCGCCGCTATTCGAGCAGGGAATCCCGCGGTCGGCAAGCGCCGTTTCGAACATCCAGGCGCGGTTTGCGGCGCTGCGAAGAAGAATGGCGATGTCGTCGGGGCGAAAATCACTGCTTGCGAGCATATTTTGAATTTTCTCGGCGACAAATGCTGCCTCGTACGCCGTTGCGGAGACGGATTGTTCGTCATTGTCACCACCAGTAGAATCGACTATGAAGAATTCAGTTGTATACTTTGGGTCGGGAGGCTCGATGCGTCCGGCGGTAAGGCGCTCCGCCTCGCCATACTCAATCTGCGAAAAGCCGCCGGTCATCAGCCGCTCGAATATGTAGTTTACCGAATCAATAACCTCGGCGCGCGAGCGGAAGTTCATGGACAAATTAACCTTTGAAGCGCCGTCGACGGCGTCGTGAAGCAGGGGGTAGCGGTTGTACCGCTCGAGGAAAATTTCGGGTTTTGCGAGACGGAAGCGGTAAATCGACTGCTTTACATCGCCGACGACGAACAGGTTTTTCCGCCCGGAGGTCAGCATGTCGGCAATGAGTGTCTGTATGCCGTTTGTGTCCTGAAATTCGTCCACAAGAACCTCGGCAAAGCGCGCACCAACCTCGTCGGCGGTGTCGCTCGGAGTGACCTCGCCGTCATCCGAAACATAGCAGAGCAGCCGTACAGTCTCATGTCCTAGGTCGTTGAAATCGACGACGGCACGTGCGTTTTTCAGCCGTTTGAACTCGTCGTAAAAGATGAACACAGCGCGAAGAAGTCCGGAAATTGCGGGGGCCTGCTCGCGCATTTCGGCTATGTGGACCTCGCGTTTATCGCAAATCATAGCGGCAATGGACTCAATCCCGTCCTTCCAGCTCTGGCGCAGGGATTTTATCCGTTCCTTAAGTACCTCGTTGGGGTAGCCTCTAGGTGCGCTCGCAAGCTTTGAAACTGGTCTTACAATCGAGGAAAGCGCGTCGTTCCAGCCATGGTTGAGAGCAGAAATCATAGCTGAAGAGTAATCGCAGTCTGCAAGGATTACTGGGAGATATTTCGCCGCAAGTTCCGGCTCGTCCGCGAGCAAATTTGCCGCAGTTTTCAGCGTTTTTAGGCCCTGAAGCGCGATATCAAGCGCCAAATCGAGGATAGTTTTCCCGAAAAGCTCGTCAAAGGCTTTTGGGTTTTCGTAGGCGGCGGCTGTAGACTTCGCCCAAAGTTCGGGGAAGGGGTGACTCATCATCGCGGCGTAGAGCGTACTTACCGAGTTTTCAATTTTTGTGTCAAACCTCCCGGCTGAGGCAGAGGCGAGGAACGCGGAAAGCTCGGTGTCGCTTTCCGCTTCCTTATATATGCGCTCCAGTGTAAGGCTAAGAGCCTCGGCTCGCAGCAGGTCAAGCTCTGCGCCCTCACACACGCGGAAATTCGCCGCAAGCCCGGTGAGGTGCGAAAATTCACGGATGAGAGAGTTATTAAACGAGTCGATAGTGGTAATTTTTGCGGAACTCACAAGCCCGAGCTGCCGCAAAAGGTGCCGGTTAGATGGGTCGTTCGCCGCAAGCTCGCTGAATTCGGACTGGAACCTGTCACGAAGTTCGGCGGCGGCGGCGCGCGTAAACGTAATTATCAGGAAATCTGTGATGTCGAGCCGTTCTTCGAGAATCCGGGAAATGACCCTGCCGACAAGTACACGGGTTTTGCCCGAGCCGGCGGCGGCGGAGACTAGAAGATTGCATCCGCGCGAACTTACAGCGGCGCGCTGTTCGGGGGAGAATTCAAAAGCCATCAATCTTGCTCCTCCCCAATTTTATCCCAGAATTCGTCGTTTGAGATATGCGGCAGATACGAGGTTTTATCTTTACCGTTTGTCTGGTCAAACTGGCATGCGGCGGCGAATTCGCAGTATTCGCAGGCGGAACGACCGCCGTGAACTGAGGGCTTAGCCTGTACAGAGCCGCTGGTAAGTTCGCGGCTGAGCCGCAAAAATGTCTTTTCGACGTGGCGCTTCAGCTTACCAAACTGTGCAAGTGTAGCGACAGAACTTGCGGCGGTGAAACCCGTACCGTTTTTCAAAAGTCCGACTGGGATGTAGCACTTTTTTTCCCTTGCGTCCATTGCTTCGATAACTTCTGGATCGGCGAGAATTATACCGCTGCGCGAGAGCGTAGAGTTGACCTTTTTTCGGATTTCGTCGTCGCTCATTCCGCGCTCGCCGCTGACGGTTACGTCCTTAACGGGAGAGTAGAGCACACCCGCACCGACGGTTTCTTTGCCGTATTTCTCTACACCACGCTGCTCAAGCGCAAACATGTATACGAGCATTTGCAGGCCGATTCCGTAGTAAATGTCGCTTAAATTGAACTTTTTATACCCGCTTTTGTAATCGACGACACGTATGTAGAGCTTGTTGCCATCCGCCCAGCCGTCCACACGGTCGATGATTCCGGTTAGCTCGACGCTTGTGTTGCCCTCCTCAAAAACTATCGGCGAAAGCTCGCCGTTGTTTGCGAAGCTCAGTTCGAAGCCGAGCGGGAGGAACTTGCTCGAACGCATTTCCTCGAGGATGTTCAGGATAATTTTTCGCACGGTCTGCGAAAGTCGCATGAAAAGGAAGCGCGTTCGGGCGCTCTTGTCACCGAGTCCGCCGAGCTCAGTTTCGGCGTACAAATTCAGGTTTTTGTCGCAGAACTCAAGCGCTGTTGCCTCGTCGATTTCGCTGAAGCCGCCGAGGGAAGTGATGTCAGCGACAGTTTTTTCGAGGACAAAATGCAAGAGATTTCCGCTTTCAAGCGCGTCAAGCGCGGCTTTTGCGCGGAGCTTTGCGCGGAGGCCATACTGCATGAAATAGGCAAAGTGGCAGTTTGAGAGCTTGTCCGCGCGGGAGGCAGTGAGCCTGACCTTATCACCGTAAAGTTCGCGCACAGCGGTGGTGGAAAGGGGAGTACGCTCGGCATGGATTGCTGATTCAGCGTTTTCAATTCTTTTTGAGTATTCTGGTTTTTCGGAAAAATATCGGAAAGCGGCGGTTTCCAGAGCGGACGGCAAAACGCCGCCGACAGCTCTTAGCGCGAGCTCAAATGCAGGCGAGTGCGCCGCGAACATGTGACTGTCTCCGGTATGTTTTATTTCATCAAGGGAGAACATTTTACGGATTTTTGTCACAAGATAAGACGGCGTAGCAGATTCGGAAGTCGCCCACGAGATGAAAAGTTGCTCGCTCGGTAAAGTCAGCGCGGCATATGCTGTGTCAATTCCGCGATATGAGAGCCGCGTTGAGGCGGGCTCTAGTCCCATGCCGTATTCCGCAAGTACGGTTCGGTTCGCGTCGGAGAGAATGCTATCATTTTTCTGAGGCGGAGGGAATCCGTTTGGTGTTGTGCCGAGCAGAAATAGAGCATGTACAGACCTGTGGCGAAGTCGCCCTGGTACACCGACGGCGACGCCGTCAAGCGCGGCAGGAATAGTGCCGACTTGCGTGTTTTCCAAAATGAGTCGCAAAAATGAAGAAAATTCTGAAAGGGTAATCGTGCTGTCGCCCAAAATGTTCGCAAAGTTATCTAAAATGTCGCAGGCAATGCCCCATAGCTGGGAGTGTTCGTCCGCGGACTTCAAGTCCCCGGAAAGAGTAAATTTCTCGCGCATTTCGTCCGTCTTTGCCTCAAAGCCGATGCTCTGAAGAAAGGCGTAAAATTCCTGCAGAATCTCGGTTGCGGAATACTCGCCCCTGCCAAATTTTTCGCGGAAAGCTGCAAACGGCGCAATAACTTCGCGCCTGAGCGCGTTCAGACGCGTAAGTTCGGAGGCTGTTGAGGCGTCGAACGGAGCGGAGATTCCGCGCGGGTTCATCGTCCATTCAGAAGCCCATGCCCTGCCGCGAATGTCCCATATAATAGCATAATTCTCAAGCTTGCAGCCATCGCTGAAATCAAGTGGGCAGAGAGGAGCTTTTATGTAGCGCAGCATGTCTGAAAGTTCGTAATTGTTTAATATTATGTCAACGCAGGAAACCAACGCGGAGATAATTGGCTTGTTGATTGCGCTGTCGGTTAAGTCAGGGAAATGAGGAATTCCCCAGACCTTGAATACAGCCTCAATGGTTCTGCGGTATCCGTCGCTTTCAGGGATGGCGACCGCAATGTCACGAAATTTGCAACCAGAATTGCGAACAATCTCAAGGATTTTCGCGGCAGCCTGCTCGCATTCCTCCCAGATTGAGGGGACAGAGTAAAGCGAAACGGCTTCACAATTTTTGCCGTAATTGATGTTTTCCGAGGTGAACAGGTTTTTCTCAAGGAAGGACAGTTCGGCGGAAACAGGTAAAGATTTTTCCAAATGCTCCTCAAAAACGCGGCTTCCGGTTTGTGCCGCAATTCTGCGAAATGACTGAACAGAGTGAGATTGTCCGTAGAACAATTCTATGTCTTCATTCGAGGAATTCTCCGAAAAGCCACATTCAAGCGTCACTGTCAAGCCAGAGCAATCAGTGAGAATTACCCGCAGGATTTCAAGCTCTTGCGCGGAAAACTCTGTAAAGCCGTAGACGTATACATTTCGCCCTTGTATGTAACTGCTTTTTCTAAGGGAATCGGCGAGCTTGTCGTAAAGTTCGCGAGGGTCACGCAGTGCGCCAATCTCCGCGTCATAGGCGGAGCAGAGCATTGACAGGTCATAAAGTTTGTCGCCGAGCGCTCCGCCGCAAAGTTTTGAAGTATTTATTAAATTGGTTATGTCAACTTTATTAGTTTTCAATTCATCGATTAACGAAATGATATTTTTCAGGAAATCAGGCTTGCGAACGTGCCCGCCAAGTGTACGAAGCTCGCCGGAAATCCGCCTTGCGGCGCGGGCGAGAGTCAAAAGCCTGCCGCCCTCGTCGAGGTACGCGTCTGCAATTCCGCCGGCCTCGCTGAAAACGCGGTTTGCGAGCCTGCCGAGGGTCAAAACCTCAGCGTG
>JGI994J12354_10003930_pt1 | contig 13619 bp, 10 predicted proteins | sample IntmicLarv3ML3BL_FD_12354 | JGI IMG/M metagenome (IMG submission 12354)
TCCCCGCAATGTCGGTTACCTCTTTGCGCACAGGGTTGCCGGTCATCACAATTTTATCGGCAGGAAAAAACTGCTCCATACCGGGATAGGCCACACATATTCGCTTGGCCTTGGCGGCCAACAGTTGGTTAGTTACGCCGGCATACGAGTTTTGCTCTTGAATAAGGGTCGGAATATGCATCAACGAAGCCATTTTCAACGTAGGCGCGCTGGCATAGCCCCCTACCCCGATTACCACGTTAGGCGCAAACCGGCGCACAGTAAAATACGCCACAAAAAGACTCTTTATCAGCCGGAACACAACCCCAATATTGCGCCACAGCCGTTGGCGGTCAAAACCGCTCACAGGCAGCCCAATGATGTGGTAACCGGCAGCCGGCACCTTCTCCATTTCCATTCGACCCTTAGCGCCAATAAACAGAATATCAGCGTCAGGGCAACGCTCTTTCAAAGCATCGGCAATGGCAAGAGCCGGGAATATATGCCCTCCCGTTCCGCCACCGCTTATAATCACTTTTAATGGTTTCATAACATCAGTTTTTACGCGTTATCTTCTTGTTCGGGAACAAGAAGCTCGGAATCCGAAACTTTTTCGGCCATAATATCCTCGCCCTCTTCGTCCTCGTCTATCTCTTCGCCCAAGCCAATCTCGAAACGGCTCACACTAAGTATAATGCCCAAATAAACACAGGTTATTACTATCGATGTTCCCCCGCGGCTTATGAGCGGAAGGGGCTGCCCTGTAACAGGCATAATATTAACAGCCACGGCCATATTTGCCAACGCCTGCATAACCAAAATGAGTCCGCAGCCATAGAGCAAATAACGGGCGAAACTTCGCTTACATTTACCGGCCAACAAGCCTATTCGAAATAAAAGGAAGAAATACAGAAACATTACGAATACGCCGCCTACTAGGCCGATCTCTTCCAGTATAATCACATAAATAAAATCGGAGTAGGGATAGGGTAAAAAATCGCGCTGTTGGCTATTGCCCGGAAAACGGCCAAAAAGCCCACCCCTGGCTACCGCTATTTTTGCATGTGATACTTGATACGCATCGTTTATTTTATAGGTGCTATCTAAAGGCATCTTTTCATCGAAAAAGAAAGCATCGGTGCGCTCAACTAATGTTGGAATACGAGTATTTTCAACGAAATTTTTATCCGAATAAGCTACGCCAATTTGGTATAATCCAACCCAAACAAAAGCCAACACGACAATAGACAAAATTATTTTTTTCAATTCCAACCGCCCGATAATCAGCATAAGCAAAACCAACGCGAAAAGGAAGGCGGCGGTAGAAGCGTTATCTTTAAAAATAATGCCGCATATAACGGTGGTTATTCCTATAATCCAGTAAAATATTTTCGATGCATTTTCCTTGGTTCTTTTACTGAGCAGGAAAGCGACCGAAGCCATCAGTGCCAATTTGGCAATTTCGGACGATTGAATAGAAATACCGAAAACCTTCACCCATCGCCGGGCACCACCAACTTCGACACCAAACAGCATGGTATATATCAGCAATAAAATTGTAAAAGGAAGGATTACAATAAGCAGCGAAAAAAAACGATAGCGAATGTTGTGTACAAGAAGCACTACCCCCAAGCCAAGAACCAAAAAAACAGCATGTTCTATTATCGGAGCCCAATAGTTACCCGACTTATACGATAGCTGCCCCATGGCGCTAAACCCCTCAACAACAGAAACAACGCACAACAGAGCAAAGATAAGCCAAATTACCTTGTCGCCTTTAAACAGTTTATCGCCTTTAAACAGGCTGGTTACGAGCTTTTTCATAATACGGTTTTTTAGTTGCGTAATTACAACGCCCTTACACACGTTTTAAACTGCTCGCCCCTGTCTTCGTAGTTTTTAAAAAGGTCGAAACTCGCCGAACAGGGCGACAAAAGAACGGTATCGCCCTGCCCGGCAACGCGATAAGCTATACTTACCGCCTCGTCCATCGATGAGGCGTCTTCAATGATACCCACTACGCTGTCGTTGAAAAAGGCGTGGAGCTTGCTGTTGTCGGTACCCAGAAAAATCAGAGCCTTTACTTTATCCTGCACCAAGGGGTTGATTTCGGTATAATCGTTGCCTTTGTCAACACCACCCAAAATAAGCACAACAGGTGTCTGTATGCTTTGCAGCGCGTACCAGCACGAGTTTACGTTCGTAGCCTTCGAGTCGTTTATATACTCCACACCTTTTACGCGCGCCACTCGCTCCATGCGATGTTCTACGCCCGAAAAATCGTGCAGTGCTTCGCGGAGCTTCTCGTCCGAAATGTCCAAAACTTTCGCGGCTATTCCGGCCGCGAGCGAATTGTAAAGGTTGTGCGTGCCGGTTAAGGCGAGTAAATCCTGATCCATAATAAATTTATTTTCTTCGGACAGTAGTATGCATATTTCTTTATTTTCGGCATAAGCTTTCACTCCCTTTCCCTTTGTTTCGGAAAAGGGGTAAAGCCGCGCCGTGGGGCGTTTTTTCTCAATCTCAGCGTCAAGAATAGGGTCGCCGGCCCAATAGATGAAACAATCGGCGGCCGTTTGGTTTTGCAGAATGCGCAGCTTAGCATCGACATAGTTTTGCATCGTATAGTCGTAGCGATCCAAATGGTCGGGTGTTATATTCATTATAACGGCTATGTCGGCACGGTAGTCGTACATATTGTCTAACTGAAAGCTGCTTAGCTCAAGCACGTAATAGTCAAAACTGTCTTCGGCCACCTGAAGGGCAAAGCTCTTTCCCACGTTGCCGGCCAGCCCTACATTGAGCCCGGCATGCTTCAAAATATGATAGGTAAGAAGCGTGGTCGTGGTTTTACCGTTGCTGCCGGTTATGCATATTGTTTTCGCATTGGTATAACGTCCGGCAAACTCGATTTCGGAGATTACGGGTATTCCGGCAGCCTTAACAAGTTTCACGATGGGCACTTTATCGGGAATGCCCGGGCTTTTTACCACCTCGCAGGCATCTAATATCTTCTGGCCGGTATGCTTTTTCTCTTCCCACTCTATGCCGTGGCTGTTGAGCATATTCTTATAGTTTTGCTTTATTTCGGACAAATCGGACAAAAAAACTTCGAACCCTTGCTTTTTCGCAAGAATCGCAGCGCCTGTCCCACTCTCCCCGGCTCCTAATATGGCGATTTTTTTCTTTTCCATTCGCGTTATCTCATCTTCAATGTTACGATTGTTAACACGGCCAATATGATGCCGACAATCCAGAAACGGACAACAATTTTCGATTCGGGAATTACCCGCACCGGCCACTTCATCAGCGAATTTATGGACCCGTCGCCCGCCTTCTGGAAGTGGTGGTGTATGGGGGTCATTCTGAATACCCGCCGGCCTTCACCGTACTTCTTTTTTGTATATTTAAACCACGTTACCTGTATCATTACCGACAGTGTTTCGACTAAAAACACCCCACAAAGAATGGGCAACAGCAGCTCTTTACGAATCATAATGGCAAACACCCCGATGATGCCGCCAAGCATCAAACTGCCCGTATCGCCCATAAACACCTGAGCCGGATGCGAGTTGTACCATAAAAAACCCACCGTAGCCCCGATAAAGGCGGCGGCATACACCACCAACTCTTCGCAGCCAGGTATGTACATGATATTGAGGTACGAGGCAAAATTGACGTGGCTCGACATATAAGCTAATATACCCAACGCCACCCCGATAATGGCCGAGCTTCCGGCAGCCAGACCGTCTAACCCGTCGGTCAGGTTGGCACCGTTCGATACGGCTGTGATGATAAAAATGGCTATCAGGATAAATACCACGCAGGCGGCCTCTTTTTTATGTTTGCCCATAAAACCGACTAACGACTCGTAGTCGAAGTTGTTGTTTTTCAAAAAGGGGATGGTGGTTTCGACCGACTTGCGCGATTCGGAATGAATAGCTACCTCTTCAACAAAGTCGTTCCGTACAACCTCTTGATTGGGACGGATAACCACATCGGGCGAGAAGAAAAGCACCCCTCCGACAATAAGCCCCAAACCCACTTGCGCGATAATCTTAAACCATCCGCGCAACCCGTCTTTATCTTTCCTGAACACCTTTATATAGTCGTCGGCAAAACCGAGCGTACCCAGCCAAATGGTAGCGATAAGCATTAGCAGGATGTAAACATTATCGAGCCGGGCAAGCAGAAGAACGGGCAGCAGTATTGATATAATAATGATAATACCCCCCATAGTAGGGGTGCCTTTTTTCGAGAGCTGCCCCTCTAAACCCAAGTCGCGCACCACCTCGCCTATTTGCGCTTTTTGCAACTTGTCAATGATCTTTCGCCCGATAATGGTTGAGATCAGCAGCGAGAGAACCAACGCCACCCCCGAACGGAAGGTTACATATTTAAACATCCCCGCTCCGGGCAAGTCAATCGTATCTAAATAGTTAAACAGATAGTATAGCATAATTTACGTCTTTATAGTCCAAACAGTTCTTTCACCACCTCGTTGTCGCTGAAATGGTGTTTTATTCCTTTAATTTCCTGATAATCTTCGTGTCCCTTTCCGGCCACCAACAGCACATCGCCGGATTGCGCCAACATGGCAGCGGTTTTTATGGCCTGCTTCCGGTCAGCGATAGCTAACACCTTGCCCGTCGCCCCGGGCAAAACACCCATCATCATATCATCGATAATGGCCTGCGGCTCTTCGTCGCGCGGATTGTCGGAGGTTATGATAACCCGGTCGCTACCTTCTACAGCCTCTTTTGCCATAATAGGGCGCTTGCCCTTGTCGCGGTTGCCGCCCGCGCCCACTACGGTAATAACGTTCCCTTTTCCGCCAAGCACACCGTGTATGGTGTTCAACACGTTGGCAAGTGCGTCGGGCGTATGGGCGTAGTCGATGATGGCCGTAACGTTATTGGCCGAGCGCAGGGTCTGAAAACGCCCTGCCACCGATGTCATCGCGCTAATGGCAAGCAACACCTCATCGCCCGGCTGCCCCAGTAAAACCGCTGCGCCGTAAACTGCCAACAGATTGTAAGCGTTAAAGCGACCTACAAATTGGGTATAAAGCTCGCAGCCGTTTATTTGCATCAGGGTGCCATCGAAGTGCATTTCTATAATCTTAGCCTTAAAATCGGCCAACGTATGCAGCGAATAATAACAGGGCTTGGCTTTTGTGTTTTGCAACATCACCGGGCCGTTTTTATCGTCGGCGTTTGAGAGGGCGAATGCCCCCTTCGGCAGGTGATCAAAGAAAGCTTTTTTCACTCGCAGGTACTCGTTGAACGTTTTATGATAGTCAAGATGGTCGCGCGTGAGGTTGGTAAATATGCCGCCTTTAAAAGCAAGACCGCTGACGCGTTTCTGATCTATCGCGTGCGAGCTAACCTCCATGAAAGCATACGTGCAGCCGGCGGCAACCATTTGCGCCAACAAACAGTTCAGGGCAATGGGGTCGGGCGTGGTGTGGGTCGAGGGGCTCTCTATGTCATCAACATAGTTACACACCGTCGACAAAAGTCCGGCTCTAAAACCCAACCTGCGGAACAGATGGTAAAGAATGGTAACGATGGTTGTTTTTCCGTTGGTTCCCGTTACACCTACCAATGTCAGCGACTTCGATGGATCGCCATACCATGCCGAGGCTAATTTGCCCAACGCATCGGCCGAATCGGCAACGCGAATATAAGCTACTCCAGGCTGCTTATCCGCCGGCATCTCTTGGCAAACAACAGCCGAGGCTCCAAGCTCTGCCGCTTTGCCGATGTATTGGTGTCCGTCAACGTTTACGCCCTTAACGGCAACAAACAGCGTACCTCTCAACACTTGGCGCGAGTCGGATGCTATGCCCTCAACTGCCAACGATGTGTCACCGGCAACCTCTATGGGGGTTATATGTTCAAGTAATTGCTGTAGTCGCATATTATATCACTTTAATTGAATGGAGATAAAACCGTTTTTCTGAATCCTAGCGCCCGGCTGAATTGATTGCGAAGTAACCCGCCCACGACCGGAGAGGCTCACTCGCATGCCGCTCTTTTCTAAAAGGTAAACGGCATCTTTAGCGCCCATGCCTATTACAGAGGGCACCAAGTTTTCAACGACTTCGACAGGTTTCAACGCTATTCCGGCAGAGTCGCTGACAACCCTTACCCATTCGGCCGATTTGTCTACTCTGCTATAATTGACATTTAACTCATTCAACAAATAATCGACCTCTTTCCGTGATCCGCCTTTAACAAGCGGCGCTTTTCTCAATGCCGGATCAACCGGCAAATCGTCGACATCCATCAATACTGTTGTTGCATATATCCGTTCAGCGATATTTTTAAAAACGCCTCCCGATATAGCCCCCCCCGAAGGGTCGCTGATTTGCGGACGGCGAACAACTACAATACACGTATATTTTGGATTGTCGGCAGGGAAGTAGCCGCAAAACGATACTTGATGTGACCTCGCTCCGCCCTCGCCATAGCCCTGGGATCCCCTCGACAACACAACAGTGCCGGTTTTTCCGGCAATGGACATTATGTTCGACTTCACCGGCCTGCCCGTTCCGCTGTCAACCACTTCGACCAACATTTTCTGTATCTTTTTCAACGTCGATTTTGAACAGATAGAGGGGTTGATTACCTGTGTTCCAAAAGTTTGAACCACCTTGTCGCCGTCCATTATTCTTTTCGTGAAATAGGGTTTCACCATCTTACCGTCATTGGCAATCGCGTTGAAATAGGTCAGCGTATATATGGGTGGAATTCTTGTTTCGTAACCATACGATATATTGGCTAACGAGGAGCCCCACCAGTTTTTTTTGTCCGACGGGTCTTTTATCCAAGCCCTTCCCGCGCCCGGAATTTCAAGGTCGAGGGGTCTATCAATGCCCATCTCTTTCAATCGTTTAATAAAAAGCTCCGGATTGTTTTCAAACTTCTCTAATACAAGCTTAGCCACCCCGATGTTCGAAGAGTACCAAATTGACTTCTCAGCCGTTATCTTTTGGAAGCCGCCCTCACCGCCCCGGCGGAAATTGTGATCGTGAATATCGTGACCGGCATAGGTGTATAATCCGTTACCCGTATCAACTGAGTCGCCGGGCTCTACCCCCGCTTCAAGGGCTACAATCATAGAGGCTATTTTGAAAGTTGAACCGGGCTCCGACTGGTCGGAAACGGCATAATTTCCCCTTTCTTCATCGTACCTCCCCCATCCATTGCGCCCCATGTTGGCAATTGCCTTAATTTCGCCTGTTTTTACATCCATAACAACGGCGGTTCCCGATTCGGCACCAACTTCTTTCAGTTTATCGACCAGCGCTTTTTCAGTAATGTCTTGAATTACCACATCGATGGTGGTTACCAAGCTTTTTCCGTTTACCGGCGCAACCTTGATAATATCAGGTCTTTTGTTTCTGATTTTCCGGTCATATTTTAAGCCGTTTTTTCCCCGCAGCAAGCTGTCGTATTGTAATTCAAGCCCAATTCTTCCTCCAAGCCCGTATTCGTCATGAAGCTTACCAATGGTTCGCAAGGCCAACGATCCGTATGGATAGAGGCGCTGCGCCTTTGCTTCTCTATGTATTCCGCATACATTAGGGCTCAAATTAAAAAACGGCATGCGGCGTATTTCTTGATACTCTAAAAAAGTAACATCCCTATCTATCAGCACTCTACTTCTACTTCTCGCCCTTGCCTCATAGCCTTTTTCCATATTTCTCAAATAGGCTTCAGCCGATTTATCGCCGAACTTTCTTGATAAAATGTGCGAAAGGGCAACCTTATAATGTTCAAACGAATCGACATTGAACCTGCTGGCTCTATAGTCGATTGATACACGATAACAGGGCACACTGGTTGCCATCAACTCACCCTTACACGAATATATGTTACCACGTTTGGCCAACACAATTTCATCTTTGCCTTTATGCTGTTCGCCAAGCGCTCGCCAAAATTTGCCTTCGACAAACGCGATATTAGCGGCTTTTACAATGATAGAAATTCCGACAACAGAGAATACTAATGTCACTAAAAAATAGACCGACAACGAGCTGATTTTCTTCTTCTTTTCTGCTTGCTTTGCCATAGTGGTTTTATTTTATTTCTATCGTTGGGGTATTCAGCATTTTCAAGTCGAGCCCCATTTGCTCAACCATCACTTCAAGCTGCGACCGCTTTTTATGTCCCGTTATCTCGGCCGAAAGAAAAAGCGACTGATATTCTAACGTTTGCAGCGAATCTTTCAACACGGTTATTTCGTTGATTTTTTGATGACACGAGTAACGGTTGCCGATATACACAAAAATGACAACAACAATGGCAATAAACATCGGAATCTGCTTTATGATAAACTCTTCGGTCAATATGCCGCCCGCAAGGTAGTAAATAAGCGATGTCTTTTTCGACGTCAGCTGTTTTTTTGTATTGCGCCTTGTTTTCATAATCTATTTCTTCTCTACAATGCGTAATTTAGCACTCCTTGAGCGGGGGTTGCTCTCCATCTCATCGGCCGACGGAACAATCACTTTATTGTTGATCGTCCGAAAGGGGGTCTGCAAGTTGCCAAAAAAGTCTTGCTCAGCCTTTCCGTCAAAATTGCCGCTCCGGAAAAAGTTTTTCACCAAACGGTCTTCAAGCGAGTGGTAGGTTATTACCGCCATCCGTCCGCCCGGCTTCAGCAACTGCTGCGACTGAAGCAGCATCTCTTTCAGAGCCTCCATTTCGTCGTTTACCTCGATGCGCAACGCCTGAAAAAGCTGTGCCAGCATTTTTTTCTCTTTCTCGCGGTCAATAAACGGCTGTATCACATCCAACAGCTCTTTCACCATGCGGAAAGGCCGCGCTTTACGAGCGGCTACAACGGCCGAGGCTATACGCCGGCCCGATTTTAGCTCGCCATATATGCAAAAGAGCGACGACAAGGCCTCTTCGTTGTATTCGTTCAAAACCAAGGCGGCGTCTTTCGTGCCTTGTTGGTTCATGCGCATATCTAACCGGGCATCGAAACGGAACGAGAAGCCCCGATCTTCAGCATCGAAATGGTGCGACGAAACGCCCAAGTCGGCAAGAATACCATCGACTGCTTCAACACTGTGGTAATTTAGAAAGTTCTGTAAATAACGAAAATTTCCTCTTACAAAAACAAACCGATCATCGGGCGGAATGTTTTTTACCGCGTCCAAATCCTGATCAAACCCAAACAGGCATCCACTCGAGCCAATGCGCTCAAGAATAGCGCGAGAGTGACCGCCTCCGCCAAAAGTGACATCAACATATGTTCCGCCAACGCGAACAGACAGCCCATCAAGCGTCTCGGTTAAAAGGGCAGGCACATGATAGACTCCGGCGCTCTTAGCGCCCACCTCCTGCCCTGCTGTAAATTGAAAAGACTCCATTGGCGGCTTCACTGTATCTTAAACGACAGGAATAAATCGATTCAATGATATCACAATCAGCCGAATACGGGCATTCTACATCAAACTGTCGCCTTATTAATTATTGTTGTAAAGGTATAAAAAAAAGTGGCGAAAAGAAACCCTGCGCAAGATTTTTTTTCAACAGTTCAAAAAACAAACTAAAACGCCTTGCAGGAATGAAGAATCTGTCTAAATTTTGTCATTTAGCTCGCTAAACTCAAAAAAAATTGACTGCGATGCAGCTCGTTTTATCCCTCAAAATCTTTTCTTGAAAATTCTACACAGTTTCTAGTCACAAAAGAGTGGTTATAAAAACAAAAAAATGTACATTTGCATTTCAAAATTCAAGCAACCTGCGCATGAGTAAAGAAGAACTATTTCAGATAGATCTTGAAAAAGTAATAAAAAACAAAAATCCGAAGCTGGGAAAACGGCTGCCGGGATTTGTCTTTCGCCTTTTGGAGAAGATTGTATGCCAGGGCGAAATGAACCGCACGCTTCGCACTCTTTATGGCCTTGACGGAATAGATTTTATGGAGGGCATGATCAACGATTATGACATTCGTTTGGTTACGCACGGAATTGAAAATTTAGAGAAAGACGGGCGTTACCTGCTGGCTTCGAACCACCCGTTGGGCGGCATGGACGGAATATGCCTTACAACGGTTTTTGGGCGCTATTTTAACGATAAGTTGAAGTGCCTTGTAAACGATGTTTTGCTGTATGTTCCGGTGCTTCGTCCACCGTTTGTGGCCGTAAACAAGTATGGCTCACAAAGCCGCGACGCGGTAAAAAAGATGAACGAAACGTTTGAATCGGACAACCAGATAATCACCTTCCCAGCGGGGTTGGTATCAAGAAAAATCAATGGCGTGGTGCAAGACCTTGAATGGAAAAAGACCTTTATAACCAAGGCTCGCGAAACAAAACGCGACATTGTGCCGGTTTTTTTCAAAGGATACAATTCAAACTTCTTCTACAACTTTTCGAATATCCGAAAGAAATTAGGAATAAAATTCAATATTGACCTTATTTTTCTTCCGGGAGAAATGATGAAGAGCAAGCACAAGACATTTGAATTATACGTCGGGAAACCAATTGATTGGAATACCTTTACCGACGAAAAAACAGATGCGGAATGGGCTTTATGGGTCAGAGAAATGGCCTATGCCCTGCCCAATGAAAAATCGAACTTGAAATGAAAGATATTATTGGACAAGTTGACAGGGAGGCCATAAAAAAAGAGCTGACTCCCGAACGTTTTCTACGCAAAACTAATCGCGGAAACAATGAAATATATGTCATTAGCGCTCACGATTCGCCCAACACCATGCGCGAAATTGGGCGTTTACGCGAAATCGCCTTTCGCCACTACGGCGGCGGAACGGGACTGGATTGCGACATTGACGGGTTCGATACCATGCCGGTGCCTTATAAACAGCTGCTCGTGTGGGATCCCTCAGCCGAGGAAATTCTGGGAGGCTACCGCTTTATAACCGGCTCGGAAATAGCGATCAACACCGACGGAAAGCCGGTTTTGGCTACCTCGCACCTGTTCAACTTTTCTCCGAAGTTTATGAAAGAGGTGCTGCCGTATATCATTGAGTTGGGACGGTCGTTCGTAACGCTCGAGCACCAGTCAACCCTTTCGGGGGCGAAGGGGTTGTTTGCTTTAGACAACCTGTGGGACGGGCTGGGTGCCTTGTCGGTTGTTTATTCCGAATCAAAGTACTACTTCGGCAAAATAACCATGTACAACAACTACAATGCGCGGGCGCGCGACATGATACTCTATTTCATGTACAAGCACTTTCCTGATCCCGACAATATGGTTACTCCGATTGTTCCGCTGAAAATAGAAACAGAAGAAGAGGAGCTGAAAAGAATTTTCGATAAAGACGATTTTAAAGAGGATTTCAAGACGCTCAACACCGAGGTGCGCAATCTCGGATACAACATTCCACCATTGGTAAATACCTATATGAACCTGTCGCCGAAAATGAAAGCTTTCGGAACCGCCATAAACGATGAGTTCGGAATGGTTGAGGAGACGGGTATTTTGATTACCCACGAAGAGATGATAGAAGAGAAAAAAGTCCGCCACATCTACTCGTTTATCGAAGAGCAGATTAAACGGAATGGCAGTTGCTAAGACTTGCCACCAAGAGCCTCTGCCGCTATCTCTAATTGACCGTACCACTCTTCGCCAAAACGGCGCACCAACGGCTCTTTCAGAAACTTATAGACGGGTAGGCCTTCCTTTTCGCCCAACAGTTCGGCCGTACGGCAAACTTGCCAACGGTGATAGTTTACGGCCGTAAAAACGGGGTATTTATGAATCCGAATGGGATATAAGTGGCACGAAATGGGTTTGTAAAACGACACGCGCCCTTCGCGGCAGGCCTTTTCAATGGCGCATTTACAAACACCTTGAGCATCGTAGCAGGTAAACACGCAATCTTTTCCGTTAACAATCGAAGTCACCATTTCGCCGTCGGTATCACGGTAGGCAACCCCTTTTCGGTCGATTAGCTTTTGCGCTTCGGGACTGAGGTCGTTCCACACTTCGGGAAGAAGACTTTCCAGAATGGCTACCTCTTCTTTTTCGAGTGGTGCACCCGACTCGCCCTCAACACAACAAAAGCCCTTGCATTGCGACAAGTCGCACAAGAAGCGGCGTTCGATAACATCAAGACTTATAATTGTATCGTTTATCTGAAGCATTGGAGGTTTAGTTTATAATATCAATTGAAAGGAAACGTCATTGCGAGCGGAGCAATCTAGAGAGTGCCTTTCAAAATGGCAAGATTGTACACTGGATTGCTCCGCCCACAATGATGTAATTTGTAATTGACCCTGTATCGCTCCACTACGGTCGACATAACGGGCTATTGCCCCCTTACTTTATCAACGAATGCCCGGTCATTTCAACGGGTTGTTCGATACCGAGAATGGCGCATATCGAGGGTGCTACATCGGCAAGGATACCATCTTCTAACTTCGCATCTTTGCGAGTTTCCGAAATAAACACAAACGGAACGGGGTTGAGCGAGTGCGCCGTATTGGGCGATCCGTCAGCGTTTTCGGCATAGTCGCAGTTGCCGTGGTCGGCTATGATAATGGTTTCGTAACCGTTTGCTTTTGCCGCCTCAACACTCTCTTTCAAACAAGCGTCGACGGTTGTTACCGCCTTTTCAATAGCCTCATAAACACCCGTATGGCCAATCATGTCGCCGTTAGCGTAGTTGACTACAACAAAGTCGTAGGCTTGTTTTGCTAACGCCTCAACTAATGCGTCTTTCACTTCGTAGGCGCTCATTTCAGGCTTCAGGTCGTAAGTTGCTACTTTGGGCGAAGGAATCAAGACGCGGTCTTCACCATCAAACTCCGCCTCGCGGCCTCCGTTGAAGAAGAATGTTACGTGCGCGTATTTCTCGGTTTCGGCCATGTGTAACTGCTTCAATCCAAGCGATGAAAGGCATTCGCCCAGTGTATTGTTTACATTGTCCTTATCGAACAGAATGCGTACATCTTTATAATTGGGGTCGTAAGGTGTCATGGTGAAATACTGCAATCCGGCAATAGTTTTCATTCCGGCTTCGGGCATATCCTGTTGTGTTAGCACAACCGAAATCTCTTTGGCCCGGTCGTTACGGAAGTTGAAGAAGATAACTACATCGCCCTCTTCGATTACGGCAACCGGTTTTCCATTTTCAGTGTGTACAATGGATTTGATAAACTCGTCGGTAACGCCGGCATCGTACGAATCCTGCACCGCCTGCAGCATATCTCCGGCGGGTGTTCCCGTACCGTTTACCATCAGGTCGTAAGCCTCTTTAACACGATCCCAACGCTTGTCGCGATCCATAGCGTAATAGCGGCCTATGATAGAGGCGATTTGCCCTGCCGAGCTTTTTAAATGCTCATCTAATTGAGCTATAAATCCCTTTCCACTGCGTGGGTCGGTATCGCGGCCGTCCATAAAGCAATGCACAAATGTTTTATCAACACCGTAAGCCTTGGCTATGTCGGTCAGTTTAAACAGATGCTCCATCGAGCTGTGCACTCCGCCATCAGAAACAAGCCCTATCAGGTGGATCTGCTTGCCGTTTTCTTTGGCATAGCCGTAAGCTCTCTTAATTTCGGGATTTTCCATGATAGAGTTGTCGCGGCAGGCGCGGTTAATCTTTACCAAGTCCTGATATACCACCCGTCCAGCACCAATGTTGAG
>JGI994J12354_10003931_pt1 | contig 13619 bp, 13 predicted proteins | sample IntmicLarv3ML3BL_FD_12354 | JGI IMG/M metagenome (IMG submission 12354)
CGTGCTTTCGTGCCTGCTGCTGCCCGACAAAGGCATCGCGGTCGCTTACACCTTGTTTTTCGGCTACTACCCCATCCTGAAATCTCTGTTGGAAAAATATCTGCCCAGGTGGCTCGTTTGGGTCTGCAAATTCGCGGCATTCAATCTGGCGGCCATCGGCATATATTACCTTGTCACCGAGGTGTTCGGCCTTCCATTCGATACATTTGGCAAAGCGCTCGGAAAATACACGCTGCTATTTATGCTGGCCATCGGCAATGCCACGTTTTTTATTTACGACCTTATGGTGTTATCCTCATTCACCATGGTGTATCAACGCCGGTGGCAGAAAAAAATGAAGCATTTGATGCGCTGAAAAGGCTTGGGCTAAAAATACAACCAAAGGCTTGGGCTAAAAATACAACCAAAGGCTTGGGCTAAAAATACAACCAAAGCCTTGACTTTTCGGCCAAAAAATGCTACAATTTTAGAATTCAGGGAAATTGGAAAGGGCTTGTTTTTATGGAATGGATCGGCTTAAACGAACTGCGGGAGATGTTCCTTCAGTTTTTTGAGAGCAAGGGGCATTTGCGGCACGAAAGTTTTTCGTTGGTACCGCAGGGCGACGCCAGCCTGCTGCTCATTAACTCCGGCATGGCGCCGCTGAAAAAATATTTCACCGGGGAGCTCACACCCCCGCGCGTGCGCATGGCCACCTGCCAAAAATGCATCCGCACGCCGGATATCGAGAGCGTGGGCATCACCGCGCGCCACGGCACCTATTTTGAGATGCTGGGCAACTTCAGCTTCGGCGATTATTTCAAGCGCGAGGCCATCGTCTGGGCATGGGAATTCTTCACGGACGTGCTGAAAATGGACCCTGACAAGCTTTATGTTACGGTATTTTTGGAGGACGATGAAGCTTGGGATATCTGGGAAAAAGAGGTCGGCGTACCGGCGAGCAACATCAGCCGCCTTGGCCGCAAGGATAATTTTTGGGAGCACGGCAAAGGCCCCTGCGGCCCCTGCTCCGAGATTCACTACGACCGCGGCGAGCAGTATGGCTGCGGCGCGGACGGCTGCGCCCCCGGCTGCGAATGCGACCGCTACATGGAAATCTGGAACCTCGTGTTCACGCAATTTGACTCCGACGGCGAGGGCAATTATTCCCCGCTGGAAAAATGCAACATCGATACCGGCATGGGCCTTGAGCGCTTGGCATGTGTCAGCCAGCAGGTGAACAACCTCTTTGAGGTGGACACCGTGCAGAATATCATGAAACACATCATGAAAATCGCCGGGGTTGCCTATGGCGAAAACGCGAAGACGGACATCTCCCTGCGCGTGATCACCGATCACATTCGCTCGACCTCCATGATGATCAGCGACGGCGTGCTGCCCAGCAACGAAGGGCGCGGCTATGTGCTGCGGCGTTTGCTGCGGCGCGCGGCGCGGCATGGCAGGCTGCTGAAAATAGAGCGCCCCTTCCTCGCGGAAGTTGCTGAAACCGTGATTCAGGAAAACCTCAGCGCCTACCCGCAGCTGCAGGAAAAACGCGACTTCATCCTGCGGGTGATTGCCACCGAAGAGGAACATTTCAGCCGCACGATCGATACCGGCATGCAGCTGCTCAACCGCATGGCGGACACGATGGACGCCGCGCACATCAACGTGCTCAGCGGTTCGGACGCGTTTTCGCTCAGCGACACCTACGGCTTCCCGATCGATTTGATCAAGGAAATTCTGGCGGAAACGCATCGCACGGTGGATGAGGACGCCTTCAAGGATTTGGCGCGGCAGCAGCGCGAACGCAGCCGTGCAGCCCGCAAAGAGGCAGGCGGCTGGGACGCAAAAGGCACATTGGACACCAAAGAACTGCCCGCCACGGAGTTTTTGGGCTATGCACAGGACGAAACAGAGGCCACGGTGCTTGCGATTTTTGCGGACGGCGAATCTGCCGAATACGCATCAGAAAACGCTACGATTGTGCTCAACCGCACACCATTTTATGCCGAAAGCGGCGGGCAGGCCGGCGATACCGGCACGCTTGGCGGCGAATTCACCGTGCATGCTACAACAAAATCGCCTGATGGCGTGATTCTTCACCACGGCGAAGGCAGCCTGCGCGTGGGGCAAACCCTCCGCGCGGCGATTGACACCCCGGAGCGGCAGGCCACCCGGCGCAACCACACGGCGGCGCATTTGCTGCAGGCGGCACTGCGTCAGGTGCTGGGCACGCATGTGGAACAGGCGGGGCAATCGGTTGGGCCGCACGGCATGCGGTTCGATTTCACGCATTTTTCGGCGCTTTCGCAGGGCGAACTCCGGCAGGTGGAAACCCTTGTGAATGAAGCCATTTGGGCGGGTCTCCCGGTGCAAACGGAGGAGCTGCCCATCGAAGAAGCCAAGGCACGCGGCGCGCTTGCGCTCTTTGGCGAAAAATATGGCAGTACGGTGCGCATGGTGCAGATTCCGGGTTTCTCCACGGAGCTTTGCGGCGGCACCCACGCGGAAACCACCGGGACGCTCGGCATGTTCTTCATCACCGGCGAAAATTCCGTGGCCTCCGGCGTGCGCCGCATCGAGGCCGTCACAGCGGCGGACGCTTACGCGCTGTACCGCGAAACAAAAACAAAGCTGGAACTCGCCGCCGGCGCGCTGAAAGCTGGCAGCATTGCGGATTTGGTGCCCCGCGCGGAAGCCGTGATGCACCAATACAAAGAAGCGTTCCGCTTCCTTGCCGCCGCGCAGGAAAAGCTCCTGGGCTATTCAGTGCAGGCGATGCTGCAAAGCGCGAAAGAATATAGCGGCGTGCGGCTGATCTCCGGCGTGTTGGACGACGCCGATGGGCTGCGGCAGGCATGCGATATCGCCAAACAAAGCGGCGAGAACATCATCGCGCTCTTTGGGGCAAAAACCGCGAAGGGCATGCTGCAATTTGCGGCGGCATGCGCGCCCCAGGCCGTGAAAGCCGGTGCCCACGCGGGGAACCTCGTGAAGGCGGCGGCGCAGGCGGCGGGCGGCTCCGGCGGCGGAAGGCCCGACAGCGCCATGGCGGGCGGCAAAGACCCCGCCAAGCTGCAAGAGGCCCTCGCGGCGGGCGAGGCCGCACTGGCCGCCATGATTGGCTAAGTTATTAAGGAGAATTTCCATGCAAGACTGTATTTTTTGCAAGATCGCGGCGGGGGAAATCCCCTGCAAGCAGGTTTATGAAAACGAAACCGTGCTGGCGTTTCACGACATCAACCCGCAGGCGCCGGTGCATATTTTGATCATCCCAAAGGCGCATGCTTCCAGCGGCGCGGCCGATATCTGCGCGGATAACAGCGCGGCAGCGGGGCAATGCTTTGAAGCGGCGGCCAAAATTGCCCGCGAACTGGATATCACAGACTTCCGCGTGGTGACCAACAACGGCGCGCTCGCCGGGCAAACGGTGCACCATCTGCATTTTCACCTGCTTGCCGGGCGGGAACTAACTTCAATGGGGTAATGTATGGCGCGTCCATTTGCCGTCATCGGGTTTTCGATGCTGCTCACGCTTACGGCACTCTTTTTTCTGCCGGAGTGGGCGGTGTTCGCGGCGCTGGTTTTGTGCGCGACAGGCTTCGTTTTGGCATTGGTGCTGCGCAAACAGAACAGCTCCTCCACATGGGCGGCGGCGCTGGGTTCCGCTATGCTGGCGTGCGTGCTGCTGCTCATTCAGCTGGGCACGGTCTATTATCCCGCGATGGCGCAAACAGGCGATGCGCTTGACATTCGCGCACAAATCACCGGCAACGCGGAGCAGCGCTACGGCAGATATTACTACACCGCGCGGACAATTTCCATCAACGGCGAAGCCACGCGGGTGCGCCTGCGGCTCAGCTCGCCCTACCCCATTTACGCCGAACCTTACGACGAAATCACCTATCACGGCACGATTTTTGCGCTGGGCAATGAGGACCCCGCGCAGACGGCGCACTACAAATCGCGCGGGCTTTATCTCGGCAGCTACGCGCAAAGCTATGGCGAGGACCGCTTTGCGGTGACGCCCGGCACCCGCTTTCACGCGATGAAACCCATCCTCAAATTGCAATCCACCATCCGGCAAAGGCTGCTGGAGCGGTACTCGAACGACGCCGGCGCACTGCTGGACGGCATGCTCCTCGGGAACGCGGGCGGGCTCAGCTGGCTCACGCAGGAGGAATTCCGGCTGGCAGGGATCTCCCACTTATTTTCAGTTTCGGGTCTGCATGTTTCGCTGCTGAGCTGGTCGTTATACCGCGCGCTGCGGAAACTCAAACGCCGCAAAAAGCCATCTGACGAAGAAGAACAGCACGACAAGCCACTGATTCCCGAAAAAATTGTGGTGGCAATCTGCTGCGGGTTCATCCTGCTCTTTATGGCGCTGACCGGCTTCGTTGCCTCATGCGTTCGGGCGGGCATCACCATGCTCGTACTCATGGGCGGCAAGCTCTTCCACCGCAGGGCGGATTCCCTGAATTCACTTGGGTTTGCGGCGCTTTTGCTGATGTTCGTCTCCCCTCTTTCGGCGGGACAAGTGGGCTTGCAGCTCTCCTTTGGGGCAACGTTCGGCATCATCGCGCTGGAGCCTCATTTCAGCCGCCCCGGCAAAAAATTCGCGCGGCGGTTCGCCTCTGACATACTGACACGGCGGGGCATCCTCGCAATCAACGGGGGCCTGTGCCTCACCGCCTCCGCCCTCGCGCTGACCATCCCGATCCAACTGCTGCGGCTGCCCTCCGGCGTTTCGATGCTCACATTTCTCTCCAATTTGCTGTTTGTGCCGCTCTCCAATTTATTGATTCCTCTGGGCGGGCTTTCCGTTGTGTTCCGCCCTCTCACTTGGCTGTGCGAGCCCCTCGCGAGCCTCATGCTCACCGGCGTGCACCTGCTCAGCCGCGTCCCCGCACCGGTGTTGCGCAACACGGGTGCCGCCGCCATTCCGCTGGGGATTTGCATAGCAGCCGCGGGAACAGCTTTGCTGCTCCGCTATCTGGGCAAGCCTGTGCGCCTGCGTTTGATTGCCGGGGTCATCTGCGCGGTGCTGATTTTGGGCACCTGGCTGCCGGGATTTCTCCAGCGCAACCAGACTTTTGTGCAGCAGCTGAAGACCGGCGATGGCACAGCGGTGCTGATTTATAAAGGAAACCAAGCGGCATTGCTTGGCTGCGGCGGCGATAGCCTACCGGCAGGCGCGGCAAAACAAGCCCTCAGCGCACTGGGAATTCTGGAGCTGCAGATACTGCTGATTCCGGGCGCATCAAAAAACCTCTCCGCCGGAGCCGCTGAATTGCAGAAGGATGTCCCCATCAAGCAAGTGCTCCGTTACGACGATTTCGAGGCCGGAACCACCGTCCCCTTCCCCTTGTGGGAGGGCGCGGGCGGCATATTCATCTGCACAAAAGAGCAATCGGCATGCCTGCTGCACATCAATCAGGCATATTACGTGCTGCCGTTTGAGGGGGAGCTCCCCGCAAATTGGCAGGATATTCCGCAGTTGGAAGGAGGGCGAATCCTTGGCGTTCATCAGTGAAGCGCAACTCAAAGAGCAGATGGACTCGGGCGCACTGGCACGGCTATATGTGGTCTGCGGCGGGGAAGAATATCTCAAGCAGCACTATGCCGCGCGGATTTGCGAGGCCGCCTGCGACGAAGCCTTCCGCGATTTCAACTTTCACCGCTTTGAAGGAAAAGAACTTGACCTGAATACACTTGCGCAAGCAACAGACGCCATGCCGCTGGGCGGCGGGCGCACCTGCGTGTTTGTGCGGGATTTCAACTTGGAAGCCATGAAGGACGACAAAGATTTCCTCTCCTTCCTTGGCGATTTACCGGAGCACACGACGCTGGTGTTCTGGATGGACACCGTGGAATGGAAACCCAAGAAACACAAGGCCTTGCTGGAGGCGGTGAACGCCGCCGGGCATGTGCTCGAATGCAGCTCGCCGGACGCCGCACAAACGCTGCGCATCCTTGCCGCCGGGGCCAAACGGCGCGGCTGCACGATCGACCGGGGCACCGCGCAGTATATGCTGGAATCCGTGGGGAACGACCTGAACCTGCTGCAAAACGAGGTGCAAAAGCTCTGCGCCTACGCGGGCGAGGGTAATGGCATCACCCGCGCGCACATCGACGCTGTGTGTGTCAAATCCCTTGACGCAAAAAGCTTTGACATGGTGAAGGCCGTTGCCGCAAGAGACGGCACCACGGCGCTGCGCCTGCTCGACGAGCTCTTCCGCCAAAAGGTTGCGCCGCAGCTGCTGCTCGGCTCCCTCGCGGCAAATTATGTGGACTTATTCCGCGCGGCCATGGCGATGCAATCCGGCAAAAAGGCCGAAGCGCCCGCCTCGCTGTTCGATTATAAAGGCAAGGCCTTCCGGCTGCAAAACGCCGGGCGCATGGCCGCGCGCTATCCCCTGCCCCGCATCGGCCGCTGCCTGGAAATTCTGGGGCAGGCCGACCGCCAACTCAAGAGCACCGGGCTCGACAACAAGCTCATCATGGAGCAATGCCTCATCGGCCTGCTCAACGCCCAATCGTGAGGAGTATCGTGGAAAAAATCAAGCTTTCGCAGGCCATTTTGGTGGAGGGGAAATATGATGCCATCCGGCTCGATTCCCTGTTTGACGCACTGATACTGCCCACGCACGGGTTTCGTATCTACAAAGACCATCAGGCGCGCGCAATGCTGCAGCGCTTGGCAAAGCAGCGCGGGCTGGTGGTCGCCACGGACAGCGATGCCGCTGGGTTTCAGATTCGCGCGTATGTGAAGAAGTTCATCCCGGCATCCCAACTGTGGCATGTGGTAATTCCTGCTGTGCCGGGCAAGGAGCGCCGCAAGGCGGAAGGCTCCAAGGAGGGTACGCTGGGTGTGGAGGGTATGGATACCGAGCGCTTACTCGCGGCTTTCGCGCAGGTGATTCGCTCGCAGGAAAACCGTTTTCCGCCGGTATATGTGACCAAGATGGAGCTGTATCGGGACGGGTTTTCCGGTGCACCGGGCTGCAACGAACGCTTCGGCCGGTTGCTGCGGGAGCTGGGGTTGCCGCAGCTCATGAGCGTAAAGGTATTTTGCGCATGTGTATCGCAGGATGAATATGTTAATGCAAAGGAAAGAGTTAGAGATGAGAATCGGTCAGGGCTATGACGTGCACCGGCTGGCGGCCGGGCGGGCATTGATACTGGGGGGCGTAACGGTTCCCCACGAGCTGGGGCTGCTCGGGCACTCCGACGCAGACGTGCTCACCCACGCCGTGATGGACGCCCTGCTGGGTGCTGCGGCGCGCGGGGATATCGGGCAGCATTTTCCGGATACGAACGAAGCGTTTCGCGGTGCGGACAGCCTCGCGCTGCTGAAAGAAGTTTGCGCGCTGCTGCAAAAAAGCGGCCTCGCCATCGGGAACATCGACAGCACTATCGTGGCGCAGCGGCCAAAGCTCGCGCCATATTTGCCGCTGATGCAGGAAAATTTAGCCAAAGCCTGCGGCATTTCAGCCCGGCAGGTGAATGTAAAAGCAACCACAGAAGAAGGCCTCGGCTTCACCGGCACGGGCGAGGGCATTGCCGCCCAGGCCATCGCGCTGTTGATTGAAAACTAGCTGGTTTACCGCCAAGTTGAGCGTTGAAGGAGTAACCCCATGTCGGAAATTTTTGAAAACATCAAGCAGCTGTTTGGACGGGTCATATCCGTGTTCAGCAACTTTAACTTCCTGTCTGACCCGCTGGATATCCTGTTTGTGGCGGCGATGATCTACGGAATCATCCGGCTGATCCGCCAAACGCGCAGCGCGCAGCTGCTCAAGGGGCTCGCCCTGCTGGCCGTGGCCTATGGCGCGGTGCGGCTGCTCAACATGCGGGTCAGCGGCTTCATCTTTGACCAATTATTCGGGCAGCTGCTGCTGTTTATGGTCGTGCTCTTCCATCCGGAAATCCGCAATGTGTTCGAAAGCGTGGGCCGCAGCAATGTCAGCAGCTTCCGCGCGATGACGCAGACGAACCGGGCAACGCAGGAGCGCGGCGACATCTCCCGCGCAATTCATCAGGTATGCGAAGCGTTTCGCATCTTCAGCGCGGAATATAACGGCGCGCTGGTTGTGTTTGAGCATGTGACAAAGCTGGGCGAGGTCCTCAAAACCGGTACGCCCATTCAGGCCAGAGTCAGCCGGGAGCTCATCTGCAATATCTTCTATGATTCCGCACCGCTGCACGATGGCGCGGTCATTATCCGCAAGGGAATTTTGGAGGCCGCCGGCTGCATTCTGCCGCTGACGCAGGAAAATAATGTGGACTCCTCCTTGGGCACACGGCACCGGGCGGCGCTTGGCATGAGCGAGCAAAGCGACGCCATCGTCGCCGTTGTATCGGAAGAAACCGGGCAGATTTCGCTGGCAATCAAGGGCAGGCTGCGGCGCAGCCTCACGCCGGAGGAGCTGGAACAGGCGCTGTGCGACGCCCTCCTTGACCCGGACTCCGGCCGGACACCGCTGCAAATCGCCAAAACAATCTTCAAATCCCGCCGCGAAAAGGAGGAGGATGCACAATGAGCAGTTCCGCTAAACAAAAGCCCCGCACCAAGCGCCCGCCGTGGCAGGATAACCGGGTGCTCATGGCCGTATCGCTGGGCCTTGCCATCATCACTTGGATCGTGTTCGCCTCCATCAACAGCGGCATGGAGGAACAACTGGTCGAAAACGTGCGCGTAAACATTGATTTGACCGGCACCACCGCGGAGGAACTGGACTTGAAGCCGTTTTTCCCCAGCCCCACAGGCCAGGAGGAAATTTTTGTGGATGTGATCGTGATGGCTCCGCGCTATGACAAACCCACAGCGGAAAACCTGAACGCCAAGCTGGAGGTCGATCGCGTGAACCGCGCGGACGATTATAGCCTTGCGGTGCAGGTTTCGCACGCGCCATCCACCGATAAAAGCCGGTTCGAGATCAAGAATTACTACGTTGGCAAAGTGAAAGACCGCAAGCTTGTGAATGTCGCCTTTGATTATGAACGGACGCTCCCCTTTGAGCTGATCCCCGTAGTTGAGGGCAATGTTGATGTGCCGGAAGGGTTTTATAAGTGCGAATTGATGCTCTCAAAAAAATTTATCTCCATCACAGGTCCGCAGCAAAAGCTTGGGAAGATCGCCGCGGTAACGGCAAAAATCGTTCTGGATAAGCCGTTGAAGGACACAGTCGTATTTGAAAACATTGAGATCATTCCCTTGGATGCAGGCGGCAATCCCATCCAGCATTATTTGACCGTGGAAGGCGATGTGAGCGCCACACTGCCCATATGGGAACTGGCAACGCTCAAGCCCATGGTTGACTTTTTGGGTGCGCCGGAGTCGTATTATGCCACCCCCCTGCGCTACACCATCACGCCGAGCACGGTGCAGGCGGCGCTCCCGGGCGCCAGCATTGCCGCCGACCAGAGCTATAGCGTTGGCGCGATTGATTTTTCCTCCCTTTCGCCTGGGCACAACACAAAAACCTTCTCCGCGGGTGATCTCAAGCAAGTCGCCTTTTTGGACGGAACGGAGAAATTCACCGTCTGGGTGGACATGTCCGGCCTGGAGGCACGCGCCATGACGCTCCCCGCCGCAAACATCAAGCTGGCGGAGCCAAAGCCGGATACCGGCACCGCGGCAGCCACGTTCACCGCGCAGTTCCGTGAGGCCGTGCAGGTGACCGTGGTGGGCACGCCGGAGATTCTCGACGAACTCACCTCCGAAAATTTGCAGGGCGAGGCCGTTTTGAGCAGCGACACGGCGACCGGACAAAACAACTTGGAGGTTCGAATTCGCGTTGCAGAAACGGCAGCGGAGGGCAAAGCGGGACCGCATCCCGGCTGCTGGATATACGGCACCTACACCGTCACGGCCAATCTAACAGAATCATAAGCAACTCAACTATTATAATTGCCCGTCTCTTACAAGCTAAGAGGCGGGCAAACCTATCATTCCCAGCACCAAAATCCCCAAATTGTCGCAGTAGATTTCGTCGAACTGGCGCAGCGGCAGCGGATTGACGCCAACGCCGGCTTCAATTGTATAGCCGGGGCGGTTGAATTGCTGGATAAACCAGTCTTTGTAGCCCGCGCTGCCGGAGCCGTAGGGCGTCAGCTGCGGCACATAGCCGCTGACCTGCTCCATCCGCTGTGCCAGCGCAAACGAACCGGCTGGCTCATAATCGTCAAACTTCCAAAAAATCAGCTGCCCCTGTGTATGATATGCCAGCGTAAGCCGATACTCCGCCTGCAGCGTGCACCGGTGCATCGCGGCGGCCTCCGGCTCGGTCAGTGGTGCGCAGCCCACAAAATCCCGTGGGGCCGGGCGGTCGAAGCCCTGCGCAAACTTGATTGCCCGCGCCCGCTCCCATTCCGCCGGGTATTGCAGATTCAGGTCAACGCCCCGTATGTTTGCCTTCCAGCCGCTGGGGAACGGGATATCCGGGAACACCCGGGCAATCTCCCGCGCGCAGCGGAAGGCCTCGCTGTCCTTCGGCAGTGCACCGTTGACCAAATCGACCCCGTCGGGGCGAGCGTAAGGACGGTCAAGTGATGCGTCCGACAAACTGGTAGTAGATATTTATATCCTGGCTTTTTTGCCCATCTATAAGGGTTTTCTCACCCACGACTATCTTGTCTATCAGACTGCAAGCCATTTCCCTGGTCAGGATTTCGGCGTGTAAAAACTGCTTTGCAAGGCCAAAAAAGCGGGATGCGTTCTCCTCCCCGTTATCCGCTTGCGCAATCCGCGCGTCCACCTGCCGCAATTGTTCTTTCTTTTGCTGCTGTTCCTCACGGTACTTGTCAAGCATTGTGAAATAGGATTGTTCGGGTATACGGCCAAGCGCTTTGTCTTCATAGAGGCTGCACATAATTTTGTCCAGTTCCTCCAGCCGATAACGCAGCGTGCGCGCCTGTTCCTGGTCTGCCGCCATACTTTTTTCGGCTGTCCTCTTTCTGGACTTAACAATTACCTGTGCAACTTCATCATCGCTTAACTCAGATGATTGTGCCAGCTGCGCTTGCAATTCGTCCAAAACTAAGCCGCTAAGAATGCGTTCCGAGATGCCGTGTGCTGTACAGGCTCCTTTTCCACCTGAGCTGTATCTGCCGCACCTGTAGTAAAAATACTTGTTTCCGCTTTTCGCCACATCGGCTTGGGATGTCAGTACATAGCCACAATCGGCACAGTACAGCAACCCGGAAAACAGCCTGCTCTCTTTTGATTTTGTTGATCTTGGCCTGCTATTCCTTGCGGCAACTCTAGCGCAAGCCTCCCACAAACCGTTTTCAATCAATGGCGCATGGGTTTTCTCGAATCTGACCATTTCCTCCTCGTCGCGGTCAAGGCGTATGTTTGACTTGTAGGACAGCGTTTCGGTCTTCCGCGACACGAGATTGCCGATGTAGACTTCGTTAGAGTAGATTGCCGCTACAGTATTTCCATTCCATTTCGGAACCTCTGACCGTCCTCTCGTATAAACGCCACGATACGCAGATGGCGGTAGGATAGCCTCGCTGTTCAGCACAGACGCGATACTTCGTGCTCCTATCCCCTGCCCGCGCAAACGGAAAATCCTCTGAACAACACTGGCGACCGCATCGTCGATTAGAAGTGTGCGCTGGTCATCTCCTGATAGCTTGTACCCGTATGGAGCATAAGAGCCGATATACTTGCCGCGCTCTGCCATGGATCGCTTTGCGCTTTTCGCCTTCTTGCTGCAATCCCGCAAGTAATACTCGTTGAACAGGTTCTTAAAAGGCATAATCTCGTTGTCATCACGGATCGTATCAACGCCGTCGTGTAGTGCCACGAATCGGCAGCCGATGGAAGGAAATAAGTAGTCTGTGTATTGCCCGATCTCAATATAGTTGCGTCCAAAGCGGGATAAATCTTTCACTAAAATAAGATTAATTCTGCCAGACTTAGCATCCTGAATCATCCTTTCCAGCGCTGGCCGTTTAAAATTCCCGCCAGTGTACCCGTCGTCAACATAGACCTCAATAAGATTCCATCCCTGTTCCAAAACGTGCTTGCGCAAAATCTGGTCTTGCGTCTGAATGCTGACGGAGTCACCTTCGCGTTCATCCTCGCGGCTAAGGCGTTCATATATGCCGACATTGTATTGCTGATGCTTCCGCATGTTGCCTCCTTTCTTTGCAACAATATCGGCAATGTTGTGCCACCTAATCCTAGCACAGCATGCCGCAAGAGTCAATTGTGCAATCCCCGTCACGGAGCATATTTGTCGTAATTGTTTTCAACAGCTCAGTAAGCGAACCAGATGGGTGAAAATGTGATACGGTATTATAGACTACGCCATTGATTTCTGTCTTCCGAGCAAGAGACACGCATTCGCTATTCTCTGACATTATTTTTGCCCTTCTCAAAAAATAGTAGCGCCAGGCAATATTCCCGGCGCTATATTTTTATTCTGTTGTACTGATTGTTATGCTTTCAATTCTGGTATATATTCTTCCCTATCAGTCACGCAGGATTCATTCTGCTTGTCTAATGTGCAAACCGCTTTTTTCAAGAGACGCTCCACCTTTTGCGGCAAAGCATCTTGTTGATCGTCAAAGTGAGCTGTTACGATAAACCGTGTGCCGCCGATTTCAATGACGCTCTCTCGCGGAAAGTCCACGCGCTGATCGGCTAGTTCCATCGCTTATCACCTAATCTTTTCCACACCTTCGGCGCGAACACCACACGCACTTGGCAGCCATCCAGCACGTAAGTCCATTCTCGTTTTTCTTTCCTGCGCTTGAAACACATAAATATCGTCCCTTCAAAAATTTTGTACAATTGACAAATCACGAAATCAGCCCTAAACTAAAGCAAAGGGCCTGTTCCACATCGCGCATAACCGCAGTCTGCAAGCGCCCAACATAAGCCCCCAACCGCTGCCGGTCGATGACGCGAACCTGCTCGGTCAATACCATGGAGCGCTCACGCAGAGGGCAGTTGATTGGCAAGATGCAGTGCGATTGCATAAACGGGTATTTGATAATACTGGTGATAGGCGCAACAACCGTCGTGGGCGAGTTTTGGTTGAGCGAATCCGCTTGTAAAATCAATACAGGTCTCTGGCCTGCCTGTTCACTGCCGAGGGTATCATCAAGATCGGCGTAGTAAATTTCGCCGCGCAAAATAGGCTCCATTATAGTAGGTCACTTCCTTTGCTTGAATGTAATCGGCCAGACGCGACACTTTTGAGATTGGCGAATCATACGATTATCGTCACAGAATCCGCGCCGCGCCCGGCCTTTATGCAAGTTGAAACCATCCAACGGTCAGCTGCTACACGCTAAGGCGTGTTGGGAAAAATGTGCCACCGGCACATTTTATAACCCCCGACCCCACGGGTCCGCCACTCCCATTCCGATAAGCAGCAGGCTCCCTCCCGATCCACGCGAGATTTTGTTTAGCGACCGCACGGCGAACGTGTGACGGAAGTTCACCCTATAGCGGGAGCCGTTGATCGCCGCGCCGATGGCGTGGGCACACTCGGCGTGGAGATCGCGGCTCTTGAAATATAGCGATCTTTCACCGCGCTCATTTGCCAGCTGCGGCGGGTATGGATACACGAGCTTTGCAGGGTCGGTTATGCCTGCCGATGCCTCAAACATGGCCG
>JGI994J12354_10003932_pt1 | contig 13619 bp, 10 predicted proteins | sample IntmicLarv3ML3BL_FD_12354 | JGI IMG/M metagenome (IMG submission 12354)
CGGCGGCCCGAGCGGCGGCGTAGGGATCGAGCCCCGCCGCCAGCAGTCCCGCGCACAGGCCCGATAGCACGTCGCCGCTGCCTGCGGTGGCCATGCCGGGGGTGCCGCCGTCAAAGGTGGCGGTCTGGCCGTCGGGGGCGGCGATGTGGGTGGTCGCGCCCTTGAGCACGACCACGGCGTTCCATGCCACGGCGCATTGCGCGGCCAGAGTTTGCGCTTGCTCGGTGACCTCGGTGGCGGTCAACCCCGTCAGCCGCGCCATCTCGCCGGCGTGGGGCGTCACGATGCAGCGACCCGCGGCCCGTGACCACATCGCCGCGTGGCGGGCCAGGGCGGTCAGGGCGTCGGCGTCGAGCAACAGTGGGCCGGGAAAGGTGCCCAGCAGCGAGGGCAACATGTGATCGGCGTTGCCCAGCCCCAGGCCCGGTCCCATGCCGATGGCGGTTTTGCCCCGGCAAAAGGTAGGGAAGTCGACCTCGCCGCGGCGGTTGATCATGACCTCGGGCGGTATCTGTGCCGTCGTGCCGGGGGCGGCGTACAGCGTGAACAGCCCACACCCCGAGCGCGTGGCGGCGCGGGCCATGAGCACGGCGGCCCCCGGCATGTCGCCGCTGCCTGCGATCAGCCCGACGTGGCCCAGCATGTGCTTGTGGGCGTCGCGGGGCAGGGGCGGGATCAGGGTGGCCAGCGCGTCGTCGGTCAGCTTCATGCGTCGTATTCTCCCATGATGCCGCGCACGTGCACTTCGCCCGCCAGCACGCGCTCGCGCACGCCGTCGCGGCGCAGGATGACCAGCATGCCGTCGTCGTCGAAATACAGCGCCGTTCCCTCGATCTCGGAGCCCGGGCGGATGATGCGCACGTCGCGGGCCAGCGTGACCGAGTAGGGACGATAGGCGGCGATGACCGCGCCGAAATCGCGGGTGGCCAGGTAGGTATCGTAAAGCACCTCAAAGCGATCGCAAAAGCCCACCAACAGTGGCGTGCGCGAGTGCTCGGAGCCCGTGGCGATGCGCAGCGAGGTGGCCTTGTGCGCCAAGTCGGCGGGGATGTCGGCGGCGGTTTGGTTGACGTTGAGCCCGACGCCCAGCACGATGTCCGAGACGTTATCGCCCAGGGCGTGCAGGTGGGTCAGGATGCCGCAGACCTTTTTACCGTCGATGATGATGTCGTTGGGCCATTTGATGCCGGGGGTGATGTCGGCTTCGGCTTGCAGGGTCTGGGCCATGGCAAGCGCCGCCATCATGGTCAGCTTTTGGGTGTCCTGCATGGACAGCTCGGGGCGCAGGATCAACGAAAACAACAGGCCCATGCCCTTGGCGCACACCCATTGGCTGCCCAGGCGCCCAACGCCGGCGGTCTGCTCGTCGCACAGCACCAGCGTGCCGTGGGGCGCGCCGAACTCGGCCAGCACGCGGGCCTTTTGGTTGGTCGAAGGCATGGAAGTCTGATAGACAAGCTCGCGCCCCATCAGCCGGGTGCCGAGCAGTTGTTTGATAAAAAGCGGCTCCAGCGCGTCGGGCACAAAGCGCAGGCGATACCCCCGCTTGGGCGAGGCCTCGATGCGGTAGCCGTCCGCCTTGAGCCCTTGCACGACGTTCCAAACCGCGGCACGCGAACAGCCCAGGGCATCGCAGATGCGCTGCCCGGATACCCACTCGCCGATACCGTGGTACAAAGCCGACAAAACAAGTTCTCGCATGGGAGAATTATATCATATTTTTATCCGGGGGCGGGGCTTTTTTCAAAAAGCCCCGCCCTCGGCCCCCTACCTCAAAAACTTGTTATTTTTCATATTGCGTTTGGCGGGGCGGAAAGGGTATACTGTTGCCAGACAGTTTGGTGGAGGTGTGTGATGATGAACATGGATGGATATATTGCTGATCCCCGGCGGCTGCCCTTGCGGGTGATGGTCGGCGATCGGCTTTTGATGGGGTTGGTCTCGCCTGAATATATTTGCGAGGATGGCGAGCACGTTTGGCGGGAGACCATCGACGGGCTGGAGATTCGTGTGGTTGGTACTTGCCACCCCGAGTACCACGTTTGCACCTGGGTATTTTGGGTGGCCAACCGCGGGGCGGTCGACAGCTCGATGGTCAGCGATCTGCGCTTTGTGCACCGGCTGGAGGGCGCGGAGCCCGTGCTGGAGAGTTGCAACGGAGACTTTTATGACGGGGCGGGGTATACGGTAACCACAGAGGCAATGCCTCCCTTTGAAAAACGGGTGTTTGCTCCGGTAGGCGGTCGGTCATGCGACAAGGCTTTTCCTTATTACAAGCTGTTTTTCGAGGGTTATCACCTCAACCTGGCCATCGGTTGGCCGGGGCAATGGCAGGCAGAGTTTGCCCGCGACGATCGGGGCGTGGTGCTGGATGTGCGCCAGCAGACCTTGGCTACTATACTGCGCCCGGGCGAGGAAATCCGCAGCCCAAAGGTGGTGTTGCAGTGGTGCGACGGCGGCATTGCGGCGCGGGAGGGTGGCATCAACGATTGGCGGCGGTATATGCGCGATTGCGTGCAACCTGCGAACCACGAGCCCTTTCTGGCGCTGATGGACAACCACGGCGGTGACGAGTTTACCACGACGACCGAGGCGCAACAGGTCGAGGCCATTCGCTGGGCCAAGGAGCAGGGGCTGGAGGCGACCCATTGGTGGATCGATGCGGGGTGGTATCCCTGCCGCTATCCAGACGGGCGGGCTTATTGGCCGCTGACGGGCACCTGGGAGCCCGATCCCGCGCGCTATCCTAACGGGCTGAAACCCGTGGCGCAGGCCTGCCGCGAGGCGGGCATGGACTTGCTGGTGTGGTTCGAACCCGAGCGCGTGCAAGCGCCCTCCAAGCTGGTCGACGAGCACCCCGAGTTCCTGCTGCACCCCGAGCACAAGGCCCCGGGCAAAGCGGGGGAGAACCAAAACATGCTCTTCAACCTCGCCGATACCGTGGCCTGCGACTGGCTGATCGACAAGGTCGTGGGGCTATTGACGGACAACGATATTCGTTACTACCGCCAGGACTACAACTTCCCGCCCCTGCGCTACTGGCGCGCTCATGAGGGCGAGGGGCGGTGGGGTGTGGTGGAGAACCTGTATGTGCAGGGCTATCTGCGTTACTGGGATGCCCTGCTGGCGCGGGTGCCCGGGCTCAAGATCGACAGCTGTGCCTCGGGGGGGCGGCGCAACGACATCGAGACCATGGCACGCTCAGTGCCCTTGCATCCGACCGACTACGGCTACGGCTATCACCACGTCAATCAGAGTTTTCGCCACACGCTGTATAGCTGGATTCCCTTTACAAGGGCCTTTTCCAGCAGTTGGGATGTTGATGGGGAGTATGTGGCACTCGAAGACATCGCCAAGGCCCCGGTGTTTGGCGAGTACCAGCAGATCAACGGGTTGGGGGTCGCGTCGGCCTTTGCGAATTTGCATGAGTTGCGCAAGGCGCCGCAGTATGTGCCGCTGGTGCGTGAGATGACGGCGATTTGGAAGCAGTTTGCCCCGAGGGCATTGGAGGGCGATTTTTACGCCCTGACCCCCAACCACCGTGACGCGGCGCAGTGGACAGCGTTTCAGTTCCATAATCCTGTTGATGGCACGGGTGTGGTGCAGGTGTTGCGAAACGACGCCGCGCGGGATGAGACGTTGACCGTGCAGTTGCGGGGCGTGACAGGGCCGGTGGTGTTGACCAATGCTCGGACGGGAGAGCCGATGTGCTGCGATGGCGAGGCGACGTTTGCCCAGCCAATGCGGTCGGGGAGTGTTTGGTTTTATTAGCGCCCATCCTTTTTGCAAAAGGCCGGGTGGAGTGCGGGCAACCCGCACTTCAGGGCCTTTGGCCCCTTCCGTCTGCAAAACGGCAGGCGTTGCTTGGCCGTGGCTTTTGTGGTGCGACTGCCGGGCTATAGACCTTTTATCGGGAAATCCAGCTGTTCGTCAGGCAGTCCAAGGGATTTGCCGTGGGCTAGGACAGGTGCCCAAGTAGATTTGTCGTTGTAGTCAAAGCAAAAGATTGTGCCACGAAACAGCGCGATGATCTCGGTGCCTTTCCAGAAGTGGACGTACCAGTCGTCGATGATGTGGGACTTTAGGGTTTGGATCTGCTCTGCCGTTGCCGTCACTTCGTACAGGTGCCAGCGATCGACGGGGTTGCGGTGGCCGGTGATGACGACTTTTTGAATCTCGAAACCGTTGATCAGGCGATTGTCATCAAGGGCTTCTTCGACGAGGATGCCGCGGTATTTTTCCATAGTCGTCTCCTATGAATTTTTATCGATCTTCCCCACAAACGCCGCCACCTGCGGTGTCGCGGGATTTTCGAAAATCCCGGCGGGCGGTTGGTCGGCGGCGATGGTGCCTCCGTCCATAAAGAGGATGCGGTCGGCGGCGTCGCGGGCAAAACTCATTTCGTGGGTGACGACGATCATGCTCATGTGGGCGGAGGCCAGGTCGCGCATGACGGCCAGCACTTCGCCCGTCAGCAGGGGATCCAGCGACGAGGTGGGCTCGTCGAACAATAATAATTCGGGCTTGCGCATCAGGGCGCGGGCGATGGCGACGCGCTGTTTTTGACCGCCCGACAGCGTGCCGGGTTTTTGATCGATCTTGTCGGTCAGGCCCACCAGCTCCAGCTGCTCCAGCGCGCGGGCGCGCAGGGCCTCGCGATCGGACTCGCCGGCACAGCGGCAGGCCAGTGTCAGGTTGCGCTCGACGCTTAGGTGGGGGAAGAGGTTAAAGTTTTGAAAGACCATGCCCATGGGGCGGCAGATGCGGCGCACGACGGTGTCCTTGGGGTAGACGCCATCGGCAACCAGCGATTCGCCGCAGAAGGTGATGCTGCCCGCTTGGGCGCGTTCCAGGGCGATCAGGCAGCGCAACAGCGTGCTTTTGCCGCCGCCCGAGGGGCCAATCACGGCCAAAGTCTGTCCGCGGGGCATGTCAAAGGTGACGTCGTTTAGCACCTTCAAATCGTCAAACCGCTTGTGCAGACCCCGCACACTCAACAACAGATCAGTATTCATTCTTTTTTTCCAGGTAGCGCATCAGCGCCGTCAGCAGGCCTGTCAACAGCAGGTAGATGCCCGCCGCGACGACATAGGCCAAGGTATCCACCTCACGGCGGACGGCGGACTTGGCGTAGAACAGCACCTCGGTGACACCGATGGCGGCGACCAGGGCGGTGTCCTTGACCAGGGTGATCATTTCATTGGTTACAGCGGGCAGGGTGGTGCGGAACATCTGGGGCAGGGTGATGTGCCAGGTGGATTGCCACCGGCTCATACCCAGAACCCGCGCGGCCTCGTGCTGGCCGCGGTCGATGCCCGATAACCCTCCGCGGAAGATTTCACAGTAATAGGCAGCGTAGTTTAACACAAAGGTCAGGCAACCGCATTGCAGGCGGGATAAGCTGGCCATGGCAGGCAGCAGGTAGGGGAGGCCGTAGTAAACAAAAAACAGCTGCAACATCAGCGGGGTGCCCCGCAGCAGCCAGACGTAGCCGTTGATGACCCATCGCAAGGGGGCAAAGCGAGACTGACGGCCAAAGGCTAACGCCAACCCAAAAGGCAGCGACAGCGCGATGGTGACAAAAAACAGGATCAGGGTATTTGGGACGCCGTCGAACAACAGCCCGGTCAGCTTGAACAGGCGTGCAAAAAAGGTGTCAGGTGAAGCGGCAAAAAAGATCATTCCATAAAAAAGGCGAGGGGCAAGCTTGCCTTGCCCCTCGCAGTCGGTTGAGTTAGTTGTTTTTGCTCATGGTGACAAAGTACTCCGCCGCCACCAGATCGATGGCCAAGGCGTCGACGCGGCCGAGCTTGAGATCTTCATAAGCCATGAAGAAGTCATCGTATTTCTCCAGCGTGATGTCGCCGGCGTTAGCCAGGCCCTCGACCAGTTCCTCGGCGGCCGATCCCGATTGAGTGCCGACTTTGAGGCCCGACAGATCAGCAGGGCCCATGATCTTTTTGTCGTAGCTGAGGATGACCTGGGCGTTCTTCATGTAGGGCTTGGGGATGAACATCTCGCGCACGCGGCCATCGTTGATGGACATGCCGTTCCAGATGCAGTCGATGCGCCCGGTTGAAAGCTCGGTTTCCTTGGCATCCCAGGAGATGGGTTGCAGCACCAGCTCGATGTTCAGGCGCTTACACACTTCGCGGGCCAGGTCGATGTCAAAGCCGATGAGCTTGTTGTTCTCGTCTTGGTAACCCATGGGAGCAAAGCCCGGATCCAGGCCCATGACCAGTTTGCCCGCATCGAGCACTTTTTGCAGCGACATGTCGCTGTCGGAGATGACGGGCTCGCGGGTGTAGGTGTCGGATGTGATGACGCGGTCCTCGCCAAACCACTCCTTGGAGATGGTGCCGGCGGTGCCGTCGGCACGCATGGCATCCAGGGTCTCTTGCACCTTCAGGGCCAGGGCGTAATCATCATGGCGGAAGCCAATGCCAAAGGTTTCTTCCTCCAGCTGGCCCTCGGCAATGTACAAGGTCTTTTTGCCAAAGCCGCTGCAAGCCGAAAGCGAGCAGAACAGCATGACCAGACCAAGCGCGAGACAGATCAAACGAAGAGAATTTTTCATGGGTCGTCCTTTCCGAATTATGATACTTATCATACAGGGGGGAAGGGTTATTTGTCAATGTGTTGGGGGCGTGATCAATCCCAACGCCGTCTGCCGCCAATGCTCGAAGGCACGGGGGATGGGCAGGGCTTGCAGGGTGGCGGCGTCGGCCCATTGGCCTTGGGTCAGCGCGCCTGATTGGCAGACCCACAGGCTGCCGCGCATGTGCCAGCGGCGGTGGGTGAAGGTGTGCTTGGCTTGGCCGAGCTGTTGCTGGCAGACGGCGGTGATGCCGTAGTCGCGCGCCAGCAGGCCGCGCAGGTAGTCCTCGTCCAGCCGCTCGTCCTCGCGGGGGGCGTTGGGGAACTCGGTCANCCCCGCCAGCAAGCCCTCGGGTGGGCGGGTGGCGACCAGCACCGTCGGGCCGTTTGTCACGATCAGCACCTCCAGCGCGGTGTCCACGGGGGCTGGTTTTGGCGTGATGACGGGCAGCTCACCCTGGCGGCCCGTGGCCTCGGCCCCGCACCAGGGGCGCAGGGGGCATTCGGGGCACTTGGGGTGGCCGGGCAGGCAGAGCGTCGCGCCGATGTCCATCAGGGCTTGGTTGACGGCGCTTGTGTCGGGGCAGTGTGCCGCCAGCTGTTGGCCAAATTCAAACAGGATTTTTTGGGTGGCGGGGGCGCGCAGGTCGCCGGGCTCGCAGGTCAGGCGGGCGAAGATGCGCATGAGGTTGCCGTCGACGCCCAGGCAGGGCAGGCCAAAGGCGATCGCGCCGATGGAGCGGGCGGTGTAGGCCCCGACGCCGGGCAGGGACAGCAGGCCCTCGACGGTGGTGGGGAAGCCTTCCCGGACAATGTGCCGGGCGGCGGCTTGCAGGTTGCGGGCGCGGGCGTAGTAGCCCAGTCCCTCCCAAACTTGATAGAGCGACTGTTGATCGGCGGCAGCCAGATCCTCGACTGTGGGGAAGCGGCTCATGAATCGCTCGAAATAGGGCACGACCGAAGCCGCGCGGGTTTGCTGGAGCATGACTTCGCTGACCCACACCCGATAAGGCGTGGTATCTTGCCGAAAACAAAAGTCGCGGGCGTGTTGTGCATACCAGACGCACAAGGCCCGCGACATGAGAGAAAAGTTCATGCCGGAATGATAACACATTCCGGCGCGCGCGGCAATTGGTTAGCCTTGCATCGCCGCCAAATTCTCGGCGATGTCAATTTGGATGTCGTTGACCAGGGCAAACTCGTCGTTGTAGACGGTGATGCCAAGGACGGGGTGCGAGATACCTTCCTTGAGCTGGAAGACCTTGTAGTAAAGCTGGGTTTTCCCGGGATAGGTATAGGCCTGCATGTCAGAGGCGGCCAGCGCACCGGAATCCAACTCGTCGGGGTCAAACGAGCTGCCGGATAGCGAGTCTTCGATGTTGTCATACCAGAAGTCGGCGGCGCCAAGCAGGCTGTTGACGTTGTTGAACTTGGTATTCGAGGCCTCGCCGGTGTTCTTGAACTTGAAGTAGACAACCACGACATCGCGGAAAGAATCCTCGCTGTAGTGGGCGCCGACGAACTCGAACTCGCCCTGCGAGGTGCCGCTCTTGAGGGAGAACTTGTTCGAGGTGTTGGGCTCGGCATCCGACACGGTGAAGGCTTCGATTTTGTCGGCGTGGAAATTCATCACCTGCACGCGCTCGTTGTCTTCGGTCCAATAGATGCTGCCGGTGAAGGTGCCGGTGATGGTGACAAAGCTGTCCTCGTCAGGGCGATCAGAGATGTCCGTGACGTCAAGGGCAAACACCTTGTCGTTGCGGGCGATGTAAGCATCTTGGTACATATAGGTTTTGTCTTCGCCATCAAAGGTTTCTTCGAAGGGTTCGCTGGCGATGTAGGCGACAAAGGACACTTTGCCCATTTTACTCGACTGGTCGGGCTTGCTGATCAGCGAGTCCAGCTCGGCGTAGACTTTCTCGGGCTCGGCGAATTCGCCCTTGGTCGAGTTGAGCAAGTCGTCGAACATGCTGCACGAGCTGACTAACACGCACAACGCGGCGAGGATCGCGATAACGGAGACCTTTTTCATGTGGAGGATAAACCTTTCCTAATTCGATTTTCTGCGCGTTAATTCGCGCATAACCACGAAATAATACCACAAAAAAAGCCCATTGGCAATATGAAACGCAAGTCCCGAGCCTGACCCCCACACCTCACCTGCGCAGCACCTTGCGCAAGGCCAGGTGTTGCAGTAGACAGACCAAGCATTCGGAGACAATTTGCCCGATGATCAATCCGCCCATGGGCAGGGCTATATGGCCCGTTAACCCCAGGGCGATGCCCAGATACACGACGTCGGCGGCCAGCATACTGCCCAGCGCGACGCCTTGTTTACCCAGACCCTGCAGCATGGCGTTTTGCACGCTGTGCAGGGCGCAGGGAGGCAGCAGGGGCAGGCACAGCCGCAGCAGGTTCGCTGCCTGGGGCTGGCCGAATAGGCCGCAAGCAGGGCGGGCCAGGGCGTAGAGGGCGGCCCCGGCGGCCAGTGCCGAGGCTACGGCCCCCAGCCGGGCCTTGGTGCCTAGTGACCGCATACGGGTCACTTGTCCCCGGGCGTTGCATCGCGCCATCTCGGGCACCAGCACTGTGCCGATGGCACTGGCGGCGATCAGGGGGATCATCAGCATGGGCGAGACGATGCCCGTCATCTGCCCCAGTGCTGAGACCGCGGCGATGCGCGACATGCCCCCGCGCACCAACAGGACAGGCACGGCCAGAGCCAGCAGGGCTTGTAATAAGGAAGCGGCAAAGCGGCCGACCGTCGGCAGGGCGGCCTCGCCTGCCATGGCTCGTTTTTCGCCCCGGGGCGCCGGGNGGGGTTGGCGGGGGTGCTTTTGGCGGGAGCGATGGCGCACAAAACCCAGGGCCAGGGCCTCGGCGCACACCAGGCAGGCGATGGTGGCGGCGGCCCGCCAGACCGAGACTTGTGGAAGGAAGAACAACAGGCACAGCCCCAACAGACCCACGCGCGTCGCCTGCTCGAGCAGCAGGGCAGAGGCGGGGGTTTTTGTGTCGCCATTGGCATAGCACCAGGCGCTTTCCAGCGCGGCCAGGGCTTGAAGTATGAGCGTCGGCGCATAGATGGCCATGGCCATCCACAGGCCGGGTTGATCAAAAACAAAGGTGGCCAGCGGCAGGCAAAGCGCCAACAGGCCGATGCAAAGCGCCGCCGACAGCAGGGTGCCCAGCTGCATGGCGGCGGCGCGGATGCTCTGGGCGTTGCCCCCCCGGCCCCGCGCGGCAGCCATGCGGCGGTTGGCGACGACGGGCAGCCCCGTGGTCACCACGACCGAAAGCGCCGAGAGAGTGGGGATGATCATCTGATACAACCCAAGCCCCTCGGGGCCCAGAAAGCGCGCCATCCAGACGCGCTGCACCAGTCCCAACGCGCGCACAAGCGCATTGGCCATTGCCAACCCTACCGCCGCTCGGCCCAATGTGTTTCGTCGCATGGGGTAAGGATATTCAGGGCAAGAAGGAAAGATGTGGGGCAATGGTCGTGTGTGACGGCAGTGGGAGCACTGTGAGCGAAGCGTGCCCTGATAACGCCTCAAGAGAGGGCGAATCCGCGTGCTGCGGTGGGGTTGGCGGAATTGCTTTTGTGAGGGGGCTTGTATTTTTTTGTCGGATTAGGTAGAATTAAAATGAGCTGAATAAGCTCACGAAGCAAGAAAACAACTAGGAGTGTGAATTTTCGATGAAATTCAAACGGTTTTTGCGCGTTGCAGTATGTGCTTTCTGCGCGGGAGCGCTTCTCTGTGTGTTGCCAACGTTCTTCCGGCCGGCGGCCATGACCGAAGGCAATGAGATCGTTGGTGTTGGCGCACCGCCAGCCTCGCAAAACCTGGATGACTTTACTGTCTCGACATCGGCGGCTGACGGATCGGACTACGTGGCGTCGAGCAATAGCTTTAACGACAAAGCCGGCGGTGGAACGCCGAGCTACTACTTGGTCACGCAGGATCCGGCCAGGGCGTTGGATACTACATTGACATTGCCGCGAGAAATCAATGGGGTGCCGGCCGGTACCGTGATTCCTCTGGCGGGGGTGGACTATCGCGCTGCAACTACCGGGAATAGTACGGCGAGTACCACGCTATCTATTGATGGCGCGATGTGTCCCTATGCGCAGATGAGTTGGGCCCCGGATTCGACCTTCTTTTATGACGATGGCACGTATATCCTTGAGGGGAACAATTATACCAGGCTTTCCCATGAGAACATTTCGCATGTTGGACTGAACAAGGACGCAACCGGTGAGCCGTTGGCCGTGATCAAAAAGCTGGCAGTTGCCGATGGGGGCAACACGGTGATGCAACGCACGCAATTTTTCCATACAGACATCTACGTGGAAAACTTGATTTTTGATGGTTCGAACATCAGGATGCGTACAGGGAGCGCGGGCGAATTCTTTTTCATGGTGACAAACAGCACGCAGGGCTTTTTTGCCAAAGACGTGATTTTGCAAAACATTGGCAATTCCTCTGCACCGGCGACAACCAAAGCCGTGGCCCTCAACATCATTTATTCCGATGTGAGCGGTGTCAAGGCCGAGGGCCAGCGCAACTTTGAGGGGATCACGGTGCGCAACTGCTACACCAGAACCGGATATGGAATGATCTCCATCAACCAAAGCCACGATTGCTATTTTAAGGATACTGACCTGTCCAGCAACCCTGCCGTGGGCACTTATCCCGTTAAGATTGAGCACGCAAATACATCGCATATTGAGAGTGGCGATATCGCAAATCAACAGAAAATCGTTTTCAGCGGCTTTTTGAAGCTGCCGACGAGCTACACTAGCGCAAATCGAAGTGTCATGATCCAGAACTACGCTTATCGCAGCATCAAGCTGCCCGCTTCCCTGAAATTTGCGCGTTGCGGCAATAGCGCCAACAGCACGTCGGGTGCCGCCGTTGTGGTATTCGAGGAGTTGCAAGCCGCCGCAAGTAATCGCGCCTTCTTGGAGATGGAGACAGGCTATTGGTTTGTCCGTGACGGGCAAACGCAAACCGTTGCCCAGCAACTGACTTCGCTCAACACGGTGCTTGGTATCGCTGGGATTAAAAGCGTGACTACTTTGCCAAACCCCAACATTAAGCTGGTTGCCAAGGCGGATAACACGTTGGTTGGGCCGCAGACCATTCCTGACTTTTCTGCGCAGTATACGGTACAACCTACGACCCACCTCGTGGCCCTGCAGGCATCGACGGTGGCAAACACCCTACCTGCGGCGACCTCTGACACAGACACGCCTTTTGTGACTTTTGACAACGCGGGCAAGCTGACCTTGCCGGCATCGGGTAAAATTGTGATCTACAATTTTGACTTCAAGGAGACCGCCCGTTACAAGTTTGCCGAGGCCATCGGTGCGACGGGGTTGATCGGCAATTTTGCCGAGGCCAACTCTGTGCACAACAAGTTCCTGTTGGTCTCGTATACTGTGCAATTTGAGGGCCAGGATGGTACGCCGATTGATGAGCAACTGATTGACGAAAACGACTTCGCCACCGCGCCAAACCCCGACAGCGTTATCCCTGCGGGCTATGAGTTTGACGGCTGGTATACCCAAGACGGCGATCCCATAACTGCCGCAGAAATCGACACCACGGCAGTCGAGGAGGATATGGTCTACATCGTCAAATGGAAAGCGCGCACCGATCTTTCCTATACCGTCCATTACTATTTGCAAGGAACCACCACGTCGCTGGCGGCATCCAAAACCGTCAGTGGGCAAACGATGGGCAGTGAAGTCACCGAGAACCCAGCGGATATTGCGGACTACATGGCCCTGAGCATTGAGGAAAAGCTGATCATTGGCGCGGCCGACGCGGAGAATGTAATTATCTTCTATTACGAGCAGTTGGCCACGCCAACCCCGACGACGGAGACGACACCGGATGCGACGCCTGAGGCGACTCCGACGGTGACGCCTGACACAACGCCGACGGTGACGCCTAACACGACGCCGACCCAATCTCCGACCACTACCCCCAGCACAATGCCGGAGCCGAACCCCCCCACGGGTGATCACAACATGGCTCTTGTTTTGGCCATTGGGTGCGCCTTTGCCATTATGCTCGCCGTGCTCGTGGCAAAGAGGCCTTTGCGGGGTGAGCGGCGGCAGTAATATCCCCAATGAGGATTTTTGGGTTCAGCCCTTATCATTTAAGGGCTGGCCCTTTTTTGTTTGCCGCGATTTGTGCTATACTTGCTGCGCGATACAAGATGCGTTTTTATGGAAGAGAGAAGACGGATGGAAAAATTGGTCTGGAGGAAGTCTGGCTTGACGGTTAGCCGCATGGGCTTTGGGGCCCTGCCCATCCAGCGGGTGGATTTTGATGTCGCGGGAGCCTTGTTGCGCCGGGCTTATGAGGCGGGGGTGACGCTGTTTGACACCGCGCGCGCCTATAGCGATTCCGAGCAAAAGGTCGGTGCGGCTTTGGGCGACGTGCGGCGGGACATCATCATCGCCACCAAGACGATGGGCGCGACGGGCAAGGAAGTGTTTGCTGACGCTGCGGCCAGTCTGGCGGCCTTGGGCACGGACTATATCGACATCTACCAATTTCATAACCCAACACAAATCCCCCGGTCCGGCGATGGCACCGGGCGGTACGAGGCCGTGGCCGACTTGCGCGAGCGGGGCGTGGTGCGGGCGATTGGCGTCACCTGCCACGGTCTGCGTCAGGCGCGGGAGGCGGTGGAAAGTGGGGTGTATGACACCTTGCAATACCCGCTGTCCTGTTTGTCGTCGCTCGACGAGACCGACTTGGCCACAGCTTGTGAAGCGGCAGGCATGGGATTGCTGGGCATGAAGGCCATGGCGGGCGGTTTGATCGCCCACCCCGAGGCGTCGTTTGCCTTTTTGCGCGGCTTGCCCGCCGTCGTGCCCATCTGGGGCGTGCAACGCCCCGAGGAGCTGGAACAGTTCCTGTCCCTGGAGGCCAACCCACCCGCCATAGACGCCGCTATGCAAGAGGCGATTGAGGCTGAGCGAGGGGCGCTGAGCGGCGGGG
>JGI994J12354_10003933_pt1 | contig 13618 bp, 14 predicted proteins | sample IntmicLarv3ML3BL_FD_12354 | JGI IMG/M metagenome (IMG submission 12354)
CCATAGCACGAATCGGGCGATTGCGAATGCCTCTCTTACGGTCACGCTCTATCTTTTCCTTACAAGCCTCTTGAATTACCGTTTGTATAGACTTAATGCCACCACCTCTTTTTGAGTTGACTTTTACCGCTAAGATTTCCTTTTCTGCAAAATAAGAAACCCACTCGTCGTTCCATTTATCAGAAGCCAAGTCCGCCTTATTGAGCAAGACCAACCTCGCTTTGTGCTTGCCTAAGTCATCTATATCCGGATTCCTACTACTAATTGGAATCCTCGCATCTAGCAGTTCTATGACCAAGTCCACCAACTTGATATTTTCCTGCATCATCCTCTTTGCTTTCGTCATATGACCTGGATACCATTGAAAATGCATATATCTCTCCTTCTTTATCTGCTCTTAATAAAACCAAACTTATTATGTGGCGAGGTAATAAACCACGCCTTTCCTTCAATCTCTGTCACCTTTACATTTCCAATATCTGCCATTCGACTATCCTCGCTATTCTCCCGATGGTCGCCTAAAACAAAATATTCATCGCCTGCTAAATGAACCGGATTCTTCGCAATCCCCGCCTCTGTAAGCGGCGACGTTTCATAGGCTTCTTCATACACTTCCCCATTGATATAAATAGCCCCGTCTTTAATCTCTATCGTCTCACTTGGCAAGCCAATAATTCTCTTGATATAAAAATAGCTATGTTGATCTCCATTTGGTCGAAATACAATAATATCTCCTCGCTTCGGTGCACTTGCATCATAGATAATACGATTGACCAAAATTGTATCGCCACTTTCGAGTATTGGCCGCATAGAATCACCATTATTATCAATCTTCTTCCCAAAATACCAAACGAACACAAATGCAAAGGCGCACACCAAAACAATCTGAAATGCCCATATCAGAATACTACGCAATAAATCATAATTGATTCTCTTCTTCTCATATCCAAAACGCAAATCTCTTCGTTTCCATCTCTTCCCCATATACAAACCCCTTACAATATATATTATATATGATTACCACGACTCTTCGCAAGCAAAATAAGTATCCTTTTTCCCTGTTATATAAAAAGGTTACGATTCACACCTCACGGTGTGCACAGTAATATAAAAAGAGACAACGCACATCTTGTACTTGTCCCTTTCACATCTACTATTTTACTAATTCTTTTACTTTCGCCTTCTTACCAATACGTTGTCTTAAGTAGGTAAGTTTCGCTCTTCTTACTTTACCGCGACGAATAACATCTACCTTCTCNACGTTTGGAGAATGTAGTGGCCAGGTCTTCTCAACGCCAACGCCGTTTGAATTCTTTCTAACCGTAAATGTAGCACGTGTGCTTCCGCCTTGTTTCTTAAGAACAGTTCCTTCAAAAACTTGGATTCTTTCGCGGTTACCCTCTTTAATCTTAGCATGTACTTTGACTGTATCGCCAACATTAAATTCTGGTACATTTTCCTTTAATTGTTCTGCTTCAATACTTCTAATAATATCGTTCATGATGTGTGACCTCCTCTTTGTTTGGACGTTCTTAATACAATTTTGTACCAGAGGACCATCTCTATTCTTCTCACAACATCTTGCATTTTATCACATTTTACGTGTATTTGCAAGGTTTTTTTCTTCTTCGGAGAGCTTAGCTTTGCCTAATAAATCAGGACGTCTCTGCGCTGTACGAATAATNGATTGCTCTCTTCTCCATTTCTCAATATTGGCGTGATGTCCCGATAACAATACTTCTGGAACGTGCTTATCATGCCACTTCTCAGGCCTTGAATACTGCGGATATTCTAGTAAATGCTCTTGAAAACTTTCAAAGTCTGTGGAAGCTTCATTATTTAAAACGCCTGGAATCAATCTTGAAATCGTATCAATCATAACCATAGCCGGCAATTCGCCACCAGTTAATACATAATCGCCAATCGATACATAATCTGTAACAATCTCTTCTAGGACACGCTCGTCAATTCCTTCATAATGTCCGCATAAGAAAACTAACTCCTCTTCCTTTGCAAACTCTTCTGCCATCTCCTGGGTAAACGTCTGACCCTGCGGTGACAAATACACCACCCTTGGCTTGCATTTCCCATCTTCTATAACAGAACGATAGGCTTGATATACAGGTTCCGCTTGCATAAGCATACCCGCACCACCGCCATACGTATAATCATCCACGCTATGATGTTTATTAAAAGCATAATCACGAATATCCACTGCATGAATGTGCAACAATTCCTTTTCCATTGCACGCCCTGTTATACTTGTATTTAATCCTTGTATAATCATATCTGGAAATAACGTCAAAATATGAAAATCCATAAGTTATCTTCTCCTTTATAGCAAACCTTCCATAAGCGAAATGACCATTTTTCGCGCCTCAACATCAATCGAGTGTACACACTTATGTATCGCTGGAAGTAGCACCTCACCATGGTCTATAGAGGTAATAACATAGACATCATTCGCCCCTGTTTCTAGCACCTCTTTTAAAATACCAAACTCCTTTGCATCCTCTGTAAATACCTTCATGCCTATCATATCTGCAATAAAATATTCATCCTCTTGCAAAGGCAGCGCATCCTTTCGCTCTATTAATAACGGTGCCCCTTTATACTGCTCCACCTCATTGATATTGTCAATTCCTTGAAATTTCAAAATAACAAATTTCTTAAAAAATTTCACACCTTGAATCTTTAACTCCACATGCGCATTTCCGGTATCCATAAGCACCGATTTTAACTGCTTAAAACGCGTCGGATCGTCCGTAGTCGGAAATACCTTGACTTCACCGCGAATCCCATGCGTTGAAGATATAACACCTACTTGTAAATACTGTTCCATCATACACTCCTAACAAATCGCAAGCCAAGCACAGAAGTGCTTGGCTCATTTTGTACATTTATTGTGCAATTTTCACCACAATGATTTGCTCTTCACTGTGTAAGCTCTAGCACACTTTCTTGGGTTCTATTGTGCAATCTCCACCACAATTTTCCTGTCTTCTCTTGTAGCGGCTGCTTTCACTACTACGCGAATCGCTTTTGCAATGCGACCTTGCTTGCCGATTACTTTCCCCATATCGGAATCTGCCACACGCACTTCAAGTACTGTTGCTTTCGCTTCTGTTTTCTCGGTTACTACTACTTCATCAGGTAAATCTACCAATGATTTTGCAATCACCTCTACTAATGATTTCATACCGCACCTCCAGGTTTACTATTTCTCAATACCCGCTGCTTTGAATATCTTACCTACAACTTCCGTAGGTTGTGCACCATTGTTCAACCATTTCTTTGCTGCGTCTTCATCCACTCTAAATACACTTGGATCTTTTGTTGGATCATAAGTTCCTATTTCTTCAATAAACTTACCATCTCTTGGGGATCTTGCATCCGCTACCACGATTCTATAGAAAGGAGCTTTCTTTTGTCCCATTCTCTTTAATCTGATTTTTACTGCCATTCGTTTCACCTCCTTAAATATTTTCTTTCATCTATGGATTAAAAAGGAAATTTAAAGCCTCCCCTTTTACCACCTTTGCCACCGAACATGCCAGACATGCTCTTCATCGCCTTCTTGCTTTGTTCAAATTGTTTCACCATGCGATTCACTTCCGCAATACTAACACCTGCACCCTTGGCAATGCGATTCTTCCTTGAGGGATTCAACAAATCAGGCTTACTTCTCTCCTGCGCAGTCATGGAGTAGATCATTGCTTCCATTCTTCCCATCTGATTCTCTGCATTGTCCGTATCAATATCGGATAATTTTGCTCCACCCATATTGCCAAGTCCTGGCATCATACCTAATATACTACCAAGTCCGCCCATGTTCTTCATTTGCTTAACACTTTCTAAATAATCATTGTAATCAAATTGGGCCTTCTTAAACTTCTGTGTCATCTCTTTGGCTTTTTCTTCATCAATGTCTTCGCCTGCTTTTTCAATAAGTGACAAGACATCGCCCATACCTAAAATACGAGAAGCCATTCTATCTGGATAAAATTGCTCTAAATCCGAAAGTTTCTCGCCCATACCCACATAGAGTATCGGACAACCTGTGACTGATTTGATAGACAGTGCCGCACCACCTCTTGTATCACCGTCTAGCTTTGTCAAAATAACACCGTCTATATTTAATTTCTCATGAAAAGTCGAGGCTACATTTACCGCATCTTGACCTGTCATTGCATCCACTACCAAAACGCTCTGGCTTACCTCTACTTCTCGTTGTATGCCTTCAAGTTCATGCATCATATCTTCATCGATATGCAAACGTCCCGCGGTATCGAGTATAATCACATCATGCCCTTGCTTATTCGCATGCTCTATCGCTGCTTTTGCTATATTCACAGGCTGATGATTCTCTCCCATAGCAAAAACATCTACGCCTTGCTTCTCGCCATTAATCTGCAACTGCTTAATCGCTGCCGGACGATAAACATCACATGCAACCAAGAGTGGTTTCTTACCCTTCTTCAGAAACTTCCCTGCTAACTTAGCAGTGGTTGTAGTCTTACCCGCACCTTGCAAACCTACCATCATAATGACTGTCTTTGCATTGCCTGGTTGAAACTTAATCTCGGTAGTATCCGAACCCATCAAAGATACCAATTCTTCATTGACAATCTTAATAACCATCTGTCCCGGGTTCAGACCATTCATAACATCTTGTCCCGTAGCACGTTCGCTCACGCTGCTTATAAAGCTCTTCACCACTTTGAAATTGACATCCGCTTCTAACAATGCCATCTTCACTTCGCGTAGCGCAGTCTTAACGTCCGCTTCCGTAAGACGCCCTTTGCTTCGTAAGCCTTTAAAAACATTCTGCAGTTTCTCTGTTAAGCTATCAAACGCCATCTTATAACTCCTCTATAATCTCGTTTGCAATTTTCTTAATTCTTTGAATATCCTCTAATTCTTCAATCTTATATACTTTGCTTTTGATAGCCAAAAACTTCTCCATCAAATGCAACTTCTCTTCATATCCTCTCAATGCTTTATGACAACGTTTCACAATATCATGCACGCCCTGCCTACTGATTCCCGCAGTCTGTGCAATTTCAGCAAGAGATAAATCTTCTAAAATGAATTGCTCATAAATTTGTTTCTGGTGCGCTGTCAAAAGCTCACCATAAAAATCATATAATAAAGATTGTTCTAAAATTTCATTCATATCATCACCTCTATTATCATATATCAGCATGTTATACGTGTCAAGTGTTTTTTCTTTACACTTACTTTTTCTGTTCTTTATGCTTCTCTATACTGCTGCTTCCACTGCGTAAGTGTCTGTGATTGTATCTTATAGGCATGATCCATAACAATCTCTGCCCTTCTCTTTGCTAAAAACGCATCTGTATCTGCTAGCACCTTGTTCTTCTTAAGCAATTCCTCGTACTCTTTCTTTGACATATAGCAAGAACATGCATATACATAAGCTGTCACCATGGTTTGATCCCTTAATATTTCNTAAGCCTTTTCATACATCATTGCCGACTCTTCATAGATAAGGCTACGTCCATAGGCCGCTCCAAGATTCGCATAAATCGTCCCATAAAATTTTTCTTCAATTGTTTCGTCTTTTTCTTCACGCAAAATCGCCTTGTATACCAAGATTGCCGCTGCAACTTCACCACTTTCTAGCAAGTTATCCGCCTTATACTTTTGCCGCTCTATATCCTTTTGTGTTTTTAATTTTTCTAATACATTCTGAACGTGCATCAGCTCGCTTTCTGAATATATTTTGGAGTACTCTAAGATATACAGAACAAATTTTTCTACGGCATTTTCTTCTTCAATCAATGCTTGGAGTTTGTCTGCAAGCTCCACCACTTCTAACTCTTCTCGTAGCCAATCACATAATTTGTCATTAATAATCGTATAATCGACTAAATATAAATTTTTGCACAAATAATAACACAACTCTTCCATCGTATAGATTCGTCTATGGATTCTTGTGATTTCTAGTGGACGGTCTGCTTTTTTACTGTGACATAGAATTAAGTTGCCCATTGTTTCCTCCTAAATGTACCAATACTTCCTTCTCAAAGCCAGATGGTGCAAAGAAATCACCAAAGCCCATATCAGAAAAAATGATTTTGCAACAATGTTCGTCTATAAATATCGTGTTAATCTTCAAGCGCACTGCATAGTTCTTGCGTTCTGGCAAGCCACTTAAGTCAAGCGGAATAATCTGCAAGCCCCCTGTTAGCAAGGATTCCAAATGAATCTCTATATCCTTATTATCTTCTACCAACACTTCCCATTGCCTATCTGATTCATACCACTGCGTTCCCCAGGATACCAATGGATACCAACCTTCGTTGCCTTCTACCCGCATCTTAATGGATATTTGCTCGGTCATCTTCGTTTCATCTAAATAGATAGGTCCATCATCCTTTTCTAATGTCTGGCGAAAGGCTGCGTAACAAGCCCCCTTACTATATAAGTTACTCCCTAGAAATCCTCGTCTTCCATTACACAACACTTTCAAAGAATTCGGATACCAATTATTCTCAAAGCCATCACCAATTAAAAATACAGAAGAAATCATCTTCTTTTCAAAAACACTTTGAATAAAATTCTTAAATCGCTCATCTGCATATTTTGCCTTATCCACATTTAAAACCGGATATACCGAAGCGAGTTCTTCCATCTGTGCCTCTGCCACCTTTTCAACCGTTACAAATTGCGCCTTTTGATTCGCCGTCTTTAGCTTACGTAGCATATAGGCCTCTACACGTTCCTTATCGCAGCAAAAGAGTGCCGATTCATACTGCCATAACTCCTTTGGTTGATAGAACATGTAATGACAGAAACTTTCCTTATAATCCAAAATAAATACATTATCCTTGGCAACATTTGCATGCGCCCCCATGCGCTTTAATAGATTACGTGTATCTTCGTCTACTTCTGACATGGTAAATGCTAAATAACGAATCTCTCCAAACGTCTTTAAGACCAAGGAAATAAACGAAGCAAGCAACCATACCGCTTCATATTCTTTGCCATCTATCTTAACAATTTCTCGTTTACAAGCGCGGTTCCATAAGTCATTCACGGTATGACCTTTGCCAAGCACCGCCATCTTCTTGGCTTCTCTACCAAACTTCCAGTCTTTCCCGTCAAGCCCAAGCATAAGAGGAATCTGGTGTTGATCTGCCGCTACCTCTAAGGTTTTTGGCTCCGATGACTTCTCATCAAAAAAACTCACTTGACAATATTTTGTACTCATATCGAATCCGATTACTTTTCCTTTTGACATGACGTCATCTCCCCTCCTTAGCGTATATCGAAAATTTCCTGTGCTATTTGTAGCTCTTTTTCAAAATCCATCACTGCTTTTCTTTGTTGCATCTCTGGCAATCTTGCAATTTCATTAATCTTACCGTAGATTCCTACGAACGGAATTGGTTCTTGTAAATGATAAAAATGCTTCTCCACACCATACTCACGACCAAGCTCTGTGTTCGCTTCTCGAAAAGAATATTTCAAATATTCATCTTCATATAATATAAAAGACTTCACATAAATATTTTCATACATCGGTTGTAAAATTTCTTTATGATATTCCACTTCTTCTTGCGCTGCCTTGCTGATTTGATATTCAATCTCTACATTTGCCTCACTCTTTGCCCGATATTCAACGATGTATTTGTCATATAGATACACTTCGCGAAGCCACTGCCCTGGATATTTAAGATAAAAAGGAAACACCAATTGCTTTTCACACAACTCTTCTAAAAATCCCTTTAAAATACCTTCTAATTCTTGATTAATTTCCTTTTCACAATAGTATTTTAAAATTGCCACTTTGCAAATATCTGCAATATCTTCCTCTTCTTTTATCTCTTTAATCAGAATCGTAAAGATACAAGAATCTAATTGCCTATTGCTGACCACATACTCCTTAGAAACATAGGCTAAATATGCCTGCTTCAACCGAAAATACGGTCCGCCCATATAATAGTGCGCAAAGATTTCTTCTTCTTTAAACATTTGCTCTGAAAATACCATCTGTGTAATGATTCGCTCTGCTAATTTATGGTTCTTCACATGATACTCTTGTGTAGTATGCCAAATGCGTTTCATCGCTTTTGTTGCTCCACAAAAATAGTTCGCCAAGTAGGTCAACGTAACTTTATCATACTCACCTTTGCAAAAAAGTTCATGACAGAGGTAAATCAAGAAATCCTCTTCTTCATAATTTTCCTCACGAATCTTCTTACTACACATTCTAAAAACATCTTTTTCATCAAAAGAATCAAGAGAGTTCTTTTTCAAATTCTCAATATTTAATTCTTCCTGACTTCTCTTTGCAGTTTCTTCGTCCTCTAAGTTTCGATAACGATTGCACATTTCAATCAATCTAGGTTCATAGAATAAGCGCTTCGTTTCATATGGAACGGAATCCACATAATATCGCCCGCTTTTTGATTCCCACACAATGCGCGGTTCTTTATCATACAAGCGTACCTGAGCCCGATTGTCCACATAGGCAACTCTTTGCTCCATCTCTCCGCTCTTTTCAATAACCGCAACATACTGCATACTTTTAAATTTCGTTTTCACTTCATATAAAAAGCAAATATCATACAAGGCTTGTATACGTTTCGCCGTCATTTCATCTTCTACGCAATATTTTTTATACAAGACCTTTAAAGACTCACTAATATGTCTTTTCTCTAATTGCTCCCAAGTGAAACGTACGATTTTCTCGCGATACCCTGTATATAACTCTGCGTCAAACTCTTTGTATGTAACAATGCTTGCATATAACAAGGCTGCTTGTTTATAATTCAACGCATTTCCGTGCATGAAATATAGATAGATAGCCTTTGGAAGTGCTTTGCGCACCTTATCTTCTTCTATCGTCATCATATAGTATTCATACAATTGTACGATTTTTAGTTTTTGTCTCACTGCGCGTTGGTACCATTTGAAATATTTCGTATCGTTATTATGCCCTTTAATCAGCAGTGTACAAATTGCCGTCAGAATCATTGGGCTTTCAAATTGCTTATACGACTTTTCCAAAATTTTATATAATCTCTGGTCAAATAGCTTTTGTTGCCCTGCAAGATTCGCCACGTAAAGTGCCAACTCTTTGGACATGAGCTTATACTTTACCGCAAAACCTAAGACCTGTAGTTCAAAGCTGCCTAATTTCTTCAATAACGTCGTGTTACCATTCAGGCATTCTAAGGCTTGTAAATAGAAAATGAGGTGATTGGCACCATTATAAAATTGGCGCTCTAATACATACAAACGATTCTCTAAATTTTTATATTCTGGCGATAAGTTTACCAACATGCAAAGCAGTTCCCATGAGTATGGATGCCGACTATATAATTTTTGTATCTCATCTACGACACGTTTTGCATGACTATTTGAGTTGTGTTGAATCGTTGTCAAATATAGATAATACGCCGCTGCTACAGGGTTCTTGCCACCATTTTGACGCGTACTGCTATAATTTTCCAACATCCACTTTCCTTCTTCTTGCTTGCCCATCAAAAAGTAGATATGCGCTTGCATCAGTTGGTATATAGCATCTGCTCTGCCACTGTTCTTTAATATATCCAACATCGCAATTGCTTTATTCGCCCATACAACCAGCTCTTCATCCCCGCGTTTGCAGATTAAGTACTGCTTCAATATCTGAGCCATTAGAAAATCTAACTCTCTTCTTTGTGTTCTCTCAGCCTTTGATTCACCAATTTGTATCGGCAATTCAATCTTTTCATAAGGCGTCTCGAATATAATGCGCCCTAAGTTTTTCCCTTGGTGTAAACCTTTTGGAGATAGAAGAAATTCATACACGTAAGAATTCCCAATGAAATCTTCTGTCGTTAATTTCTCTTTTTGTACATGTAGAAAATCTCCTTCCACTTGAACCTGAATAGGCATGAAGCCCCAGGTATTCTTCGTAATCGTAATGCTTTCCTTCGTCTCTTCTTGCAACTGATCACGTATACACTCTGTGTTAGAAAGTGACAAAAACAAGCATTCCTTCATCTTAATGCCTACTAAAAATTCCTCTAGTGCTTGCTCTCCTAAGGACCACTTTCTCATATTTGAGTATAGGTTTACAATTCTTGCATCCTCGTATTTTAAAATCTCAAAGAAATCTCTTGAGCGAAATAATCTCTGTGCCTCTGTAAAATCTCGCATTGCTAAATTGCGAAAATCACGAACATTTTGAATCTTTCCATACTTCGTTTGTAAAAATGGCTTTTCTATAATTGCAGTAAACGAAAGGTCATACTCTCCGCCATTGCATGCAACCGTAATTGTTCCTTGCTCAATATGGCCCGGTCTTAGTCCCTTTCCATCAAAAATAAATGGCACATTTACACGATTCCCCTCAAACCCGGACTCAGGAAATTGCACACGAAAAGAAGAGGCATACACAAGGCCTCTGATAGATTCTTGCTTTTCATTATACAAGCAAAAGTTGCCGCTATAACTTTCGCCTTCTCCTACGGAAAAAACCATTTGCATGCTTTCAAAAACCACTTCAGGCTTTGAAGCACGAAAATCGCCTTTTGCAAACTTCCTGATTTTATTCTTCAATGTGACACCCACTCTCCCCTGTTACTGTTGTATCTATACCTAGTATATCATTAATGTGAATTATCGGCAATTCTACTTTTTCAAAATCAGTGCAACAAACTCAATACTTTGTGTTCCGGTATTGGTCAACCCATGGCCATCACCGTCTTTGCAGAAAACCACATCGCCTGCTTCTACGGGTATGTGCTTGCCATTATCCTCATAGATTCCATTTCCCTTAAGGATATAATACGTTTCGGTNTCACCATGATGTTCATGATACCCCAATTCACAATTNGGGTCTAAGGTAACCTTGCTAAACATNTTACAATATGNGCCCATTTCTTCTTCATTTAACAGACTTTCCTTGAGGATATATCCTGCGCCGCCTGCTACATGTTCTACTTTAACCGCTTCTCTTTCATTTGCTTTCGTCATCTGTTTATCTCCTTTTTCTAATCTGAAATAGTTACCTATTCATAAACCCATTCGATTACTAACTTATATTGTGCTTCATTTGCNTGATGGTAGTANTATANCTCACGTAAATCATTCCTATCCATATGTTGCCTCGCTGCTATTTCTATNAGCTCGTCCACTATCTTTGCGCTTCCTTCTGCAAAAACNGCCTCATTGGAAAACTTAAATATCACGGGGTTGCTTTGCTCGGCTAAAGCGTTGTGTAGTACGGTTAAAAACAATTCACTATCGACCTCTTCATAATACATATTATTTCTTCGATAATAATTGCACTGTGTTGCCACAGCCTCTGGCATGATAATGCCTTCTCTTAATTGATGTGTGCGAAATAATTCCTCTCCTGTACAAAGTAGATAGTCATAGGAAGTGCCCCCTATAATTCTGCCTTCTTCGCCCTCTATTACTTCAAACAATGGGTCTCCCCAAGTAACATCCACGTAATAGTACTCTCCATCACATCGTACTAAATTCCAAGCATGACCTAACATACTCTCTTCACGCCCTTGATTTGTTTTCCCAACCACATAAGTCGCGAAAATATCCATTCTTTCCATTAAATACTGGAAGGCTCTTGAATATCCCGCACACACAGAGCGTTTTCCAACGAAGACACTATAAATATTTTGATTGTTCGGTGCCTCTAAATCGTACTCAACAGTATCTACAATATAATCATAGACATATTTTATTCTTTCGTAATCTCCTGCTTCTGGTGCAAGGCGCAAACACTCTGCCACCACCGCTTCGATTTCTTGTTTTTGTATCTCAATCTCTTCTGGTGTGCCGCTATACTCGGTCTTTACAATGGCATGTGCTTCTTCAAAAAGTCCTTCTTCATAAGACATAATGGTAGAGCTGCCATCATACCAGAAAATCTCTGGCGTATCATACATGATGTACTCTACAACTTTGCTAATCACATCTATATTGGTTTCACGCACATAAATTTCTGTATTGTATTCTCGAATGCCTTGTAATATCTCTTGATATGTTCTTTGTTCCTCTGGTGTGAGTAACTCATAGAAATATTTCTTCGCCACATCCTCTTCGCGGAAGCTATTGGCTTGAAAGGGCACCGGATTGTATTTCTTACCGAGCTCCCCCGCCCATCTCTGTGGTATTCCTTGATAAATTAGAATCAGCGCAGCAGTACAAATTACAATTATAGATGCAAGGCATATCAGTATCGCTTTTAGGCACCCGCCACGTTTTTGTCTTCTTCGTCTTGCCACTGTCTTCCTCCATTTCTAATTTCTCTTAGAAAAAAATCTGTCTTATATCATTAAACATGACCACAATCATTAAGGTAATCAAAAGTGCAAAACCAATCGTATGCACCACACCTTCTTTCTCAGGTGGTATACGTTTTCCTCGAATCTTCTCAATTACCAAAAAGCATATACGCCCGCCATCTAATGCCGGAATCGGAAGCAAATTCATAACGCCTAAAGCTGAGGAAAATAAAATAATTAAATTTATCATGGTAAGTGCGACTATCTTTGCACCCGCCGGCTTGCTTTGTTCGTAAGCATCATTAATCATATCTGCAATTCCAACCGGTCCTGATACTTCTTCAACTCCTACCTGTCCTGTAATAAGTAGCTTCATTCCCTTTAGGTTGCTCGTTATCCCATACACTACTTCATAAGCACCATATTTGATATTTTGTAGTAAATTACCCTGTTTATTTTCACTTGCTATAATCCCCATTAGATATTGCCCGTCTTCTAACTTCTCAGGTTGCACGCTTATCTGGTGCTCTTCCCCTGCACGCTCAAAGGTAATCTCTACAACTTCCCCTGCATTTAGCTGATTAAACAATAAAATGTCTCTAAAAATATGAATACGCTCATGATTCAGCCGTATAATTCTATCACCAGATTCTAGTCCTGCTTGCTGTGCTGGCGAATCTTTTACAACCTCTCCAATAATCGGAAGGTCAATCCCAATCGCACTTCGTAGCACAATCGCAAGAAGAAATGCAAGTAGAAAGTTAAAAATTGGCCCTGCTGCAATCACTGCAATTCTCGCTCCAATTGATTTACTATGAAAACTTCCTTCCGATAAGTCGTCTACGTCATCTTCTCCCATCATACAAGAACCACCAAGAGGCAACACTTTAATCGAATATCTTGTTTCCCCTACTTCTTTAGATAGAATACGTGGTCCCATTCCAATTGAAAATTCACTCACTCGGATACCGTTCTTCTTTGCCAAAAGAAAATGTCCTAACTCATGAATAAATACAATAAAACTAAAAACCACTATCGCTAATATGATTCCCATATCTGTGTTACCTCCTGCTACGAATACGTTCGTATGTCTCTTGTTCCACCTCAAGAATCGTCTCTAAGGTCGGATTGTTTAATGTCTTATGCGCATTCATACAATCTTCAATAATTTCTGCTATTTCCAAAAATTTAATTTCTCTATTTAAGAAGCCTGCCACCGCTAATTCATTGGCCGCATTATATACCGTTGGCATACTGCCACCTTCCATTCCCGCTTGATATGCGAGCGCCAATCCATAAAAAGTTTCCATATCTGGCTTTTCAAAGGTCAGACTGTGAATGTTCGCAAA
>JGI994J12354_10003934_pt1 | contig 13615 bp, 16 predicted proteins | sample IntmicLarv3ML3BL_FD_12354 | JGI IMG/M metagenome (IMG submission 12354)
AGAGGCGGAAAGGATAGAGGACAGCGCCGCCGGTACGGAAGCCATACCCGAAAGCGACGCAACCGCAGCTGAGGCGTCGGAAGAGGCCGCAGCGTCCGCGGAAGTACAGCCGGAGGAACCGGCCGCACAGGAAGAGACTGACCCATTGCCGGAGGACGAGGAAGGGACGCCTTCCGAAGAACCGGAGCCTCTTGTCCGCGCGAAATTCAACAAGCAGGAAAAGACCTACACAACCGATGAAGCCGGGCCCCTTGTGGAAATGGGACTGAAATGGGGCGAGTTCCAGCCTGAAATGGGCAAGCTTCAGTATTTGGCGGAGGCATCGGGGGCCCCTTCGGTTCCCGAGCTTCTGGACAAGCTCATTGCCGGATTTGAGGACAGCATGTACCAAGGAATTCTTTCGGAAACCGGCAACGAAAAAACCGCCCGGGAAATGACGGACTTAAAGCTTTCGGCCCTGCGCCGGGGCTTTGAGGAGGCCAAGGAAAAACGCTCCAGAGCCGACGAGGAGGAGCAGGAGAAGGAAAAAACCGCGCTGACCGACCGTATGGCAGCCGGGTTTGCGGAATTACAGAAGGAGGTGCCGGGGGCCTTTGCCGATGTAAGCAAGGTGCCCAAGGCCGTTATGCAAATGGCGGCGCAAAAGGATATCTCTCTGTATGACGCATACCTTCGCTATGAACGGATGCAGGCGGGTAAATCCAAGGCTGTACAGGAAAAGCAAAAAGCGGCTTCGGCGGCTTCTCCCGGAAACATGGCTTCGGAAACAAATCACGAGGACACTGCTGTGGATTCCTTCATGGCGGGACTCAATCAAACACTACATTAAGAAAAAGAAAGGTTGATGTATCATGGCAATTAATACAATTCATCTTGCGGAAAAAATGACGGGGGCTTTGGAGAAAGCCATCGTGCAGAGCGCAGTCACCGGCTTTATGGCTGACAACGTACTCCGCGCCAAATTTGTGGGGGCCAAGACGGTGCTCATTCCCTATATGGACTTGAACGGTCTGGGGGACTATGACCGTGATGACGGCTTTGTACAGGGCTCCATCACAGTAGACAACTACCCCTTGACCCTGACCATGGACCGCGGCCGCACCTTCCATCTGGACTATCAGGACAATGACGAGTCGGGGGTTACCAATCTGGCCGGGCAGGTCATGGGCGAGTTGATCCGCACACAGGTTGTACCGGAGCTTGACGCCTATGTGCTGTCCAAGGCGGCTACCCACGCCGTTACCGCCGGTCAGACAGTAACAGGCAACAAGGATTCGGAGCCGTATAAGATCTTCACAGACGCGGCCAATGCCATCTGGGGCGAGCTTGGGTATGACCGGGAGCTTGTAGCCTTTGTTGACCCCACCTTCCAGGCGGCTTTGGAGCGTTCGCCGGAGTTCACACGCTCCATCACCATCAACGAATTCAAGCAGGGCGGCGTGAATCTGCGGGTAAAATCAATCAACGGCATTACCCTGCGTCCTGTTACGGCGGCCCGCATGAAAACGGCCTATCGTTTCAATGACGGCGCTACCTCGGGTCAGGAAATCGGCGGATTTACTCCTGTGGCGGGCGCTCAGAACGTAGGTCTTTTGATGATGGACAGAAGCGCCGGTCAGTTTGTTAAAAAGGCGGAAAAGGTACGTATTTTCACACCGGAGGTCAACCAGAAGCTGGACGCGTGGAAGTTCGACATGCGTATCTATTACGATGCTTTCATCAAAAACAACCTGAAGAAGGGCGTGGAGGTGTTTACGTATGCCTAATATCGTTGATTTGGTACGGGAAAACGTGTACAAGTCGATTCCGGAGCATAAAGTTGAGCGGTTTTTGAAGGACGGTTTTAAGCGTGTGGCGGACATCGAGGCGGAGGCTAAGAAAAAGAGTTCTGCGCCCAAATAGGCACGAAACCGGGGGCGGGCTTTCACTGGCCCGTCCCTATGGGGAGGATGAACAAATGACAGGTACTGAGGTTTTAAGAAGAGCGCTGCTCCTGATGGGCTACACCAACAGCTACGGCGAGGTGGACATCACCAGTGACGCAGAGCTTTTTAAGCGGGGTACGGCTATTGTACAGCAAGTATTTGATGATTTGCGGCGAATAGAGCGCCCCCGTGAATTTTTAGAGGAGCGGCTCCGGATGGAAAGCGACATTACGGGGATTTCACCCGAAGCGGTACGGGACATTATGCCCTACGGTGTGGCCATGTTTCTGGCGCAAAGCGAGGGCAACGGAGACAGTCAAGCCATGTTCGCGGAGCTTTATAACCGCAAGCGTGGTTCTGCAAGAAAAGCCCGGGACAGCCGCCGGGATGTGATACCCCGTGGAGGGTTTTAAGAAAGGAGGCAATAACCATGGAAGAAAAGAACATACTGGGTATACCATTAGAGGAAAACGAGGAATACGGCCCCGAAACAGTGGCCGAACTGACGGATGGAAGAGGTGACGACAATGAGTAACAGTTCTTTGGTGACCTACACAAAGATAAGCCCAAACAGCAACAACCCCCGCAATCAGTCCATCAAAAAGATAACCATTCATCACATGGCGGGAAACATTTCTGTGGAAACCTGCGGCAGTATCTTTGCCAATCCCGACCGTCAATCAAGCAGCAACTACGGAATCGGAACGGATGGCCGTATCGCTCTGTACGTGGAGGAGAAAAACCGGAGCTGGTGCAGCTCAAGTCCGTCAAACGACCATCAGGCTGTGACCATTGAAGTGGCAAACAGCGCCATGGGCGGCGACTGGCCAGTGTCGGACAAGGCTTTAGCAGCGTTGATTGATTTGTGTACCGATATCTGCAAGCGCAACGGAATAGCGAAGCTGAATTATACCGGCGACGCAAACGGCAATCTGACCCGGCACAATATGTTTGCTGCTACTGCCTGTCCGGGGCCGTACCTGCAAAGCAAATTCCCGACCATAGCGGAGGAGGTCAACAAGAGATTGCAAGCACCCGCACCGCCTCCTGTGCAGACAGACAAATTCAAGGTGGGGGATACTGTTATTGTCAACGGATATCCCTGCGTCAATGCGGGAGGGGCTAATCCGGGGTCTAAGCTGACCAACTACACCGGTAAGGTGACGAAGGCATATCCCACCGGCACACACCGCTTTCATGTAGACCAGAAGGGCTGGTGCCGGGAAGCTGATTTGAGGTTGGTTGGCGGAACGAGTCCAACACCGCCTCAGTCCGTGAAGGTGGGCAGTAAGGTCAGAATCAAGCCCGGCGTGACTAAATTCACCAACGGCGTTGTCATGGCAGGTTTCCTGAAATCGGCTATACTGTACGTCCGTCAAATTGATTCCGGAAAGATTCTGGTGTCCACCCAAGCCACCGGAAATGTGTATACCGGATGGGTCTATGCCAAGGATTTGGAGGCCGTGTGATGAACAAGTTAAAAAAATATCGCAAAAAGCCGGTTGTTGTAGAAGCGTACCAAACAGATGTGGAAGTGGTCATCCACACTCTTGAGGGAGATATGAAAGCAAGTGTGGGTGACTACATCATCACGGGAGTGTCCGGCGAACAGTATCCCTGCAAGCCTGATATTTTTGAAAAAACTTACGAATCGGAGGATGCGCAATGAACAATTGTATCGAAAATAATTTTATGTACCACGCACCGAAAGAGGGTCAACCTGAAATTTATACGATGTTGCGTGAAAAAGCAAAGGAATTAGCTTATTTGATTGATGAAAAATGTCCAAACAGCCGAGAAAAATCACTCGCAATGACAAAGCTGGAGGAAGCTGTCATGTGGGCAAACGCTTCCGTTGCACGAAACTAAAAGGAGGATGTGCGATGAACATAAAAAACATAATTTCAGCAGGAATAGGCATTGTCGGCGGCTTGATTGCCCACCTGTTCGGAGGGTGGGACGCTGCATTGGGGACACTGATTTTCTTCATGGCCATTGACTACTCCAGCGGCCTGATGGTGGCCGGAATCTTTCACAAGAGCAAGAAATCGGAACACGGCGCACTGGAAAGCCGTGCGGGATGGAAGGGGCTGTGCCGGAAGGGTCTGGCTTTGGCTGTTGTGCTTGTCGGACACCGATTGGATTTGGTGATGGGCTCCAGCTTCATCTGTGACGCAGTAGTGATAGGCTTCATCGTCAACGAGGCCATCAGCATCACCGAAAACGCCGGGCTTATGGGCGTGCCAATTCCTAAAGTTATCACGAAAGCTATTGAGGTGCTCAAGGGTAAGTCGGAGGAGTAGGAAAACAAGTGGATTTTGAGATAAAAAAAGAAAGCTTTTTTTCAAAAATTCTAACAAACTTCTAACAATGAGCTGAAAAACAACGTTTCTACGTTGCTTTTGGATGACTTTTAATCAAGGTGTCCGGCGTTCGAGTCGCCGATGGGTCACCAGTGCTAAATTATAAGAACTTTTATTATTTCAAAGGCGGCTTTGCAGTAACATTATTCTTGTAATTTACAACAGAAAACAAGCGGTTGAGGTGTCAAAACCTTGACCGCTTGTTTTTGTTTCTTTTTTCACCTATAATATACTAAGAGGTGACTAACTTTGATTAAAAAACATACATATAAAATTTTTGCTGACACATCTGAAGCCGAACAATGGGCATTAGATAACTATGGCGACTGGTTGTCTGAAATTCAAAAAGAATATCCCCCTCAGACTGGAATAGCATATCTACTGTTTGCGTATTCTGGGGCTATGAATATTATTTACAACAAATTTTTACATGGTGTTGACCATTTCGATGAGGAAGAAATTGAAAAATATAGTGGAGAAATTACGATAATTGATAATGAATTACGTAAATTTGAATTGCCGGAAAATATACTGGTGTATAGATATACAAACAAAAAATGGTTTAGGTGGCTTTTCAAGGATTCAAAACCTAAAGTCGGAAATTGTTTTACAGATAAAGGGTTTATGAGTACAACGCTTGTTGAAGCTCTTTTAAAATCCTTTGCCAAAAAATACGAATATAATTGTATTTTGGAGCTATATCTGCCAAAAGGAACAAAAGGGGTATACATACGTTTTAACGACTGCTTAAATGAACAAGAATTTTTGCTTCCTCCAAATTCTACATTTAGGCTAATAAAAAAGCGTTACAAGGGATTTACGCCAGTATATGAATGCGTATTAGAAAGCCAGTAATCAATTATCATTATACCCAAATTGCACTGAACACATCTTTTTCTTGTATAACTGCTCATACTGTAAAATTTCGTGTCTATCTCGCTTGATTGGGAAAACCTCCAAAATTGAATACTGGAAATTTTCGCAATAATTTTTATCAGCTTTTATCAATTCAATCAGTCGCTTATTGCCTCCGTGCTTGGTTTTTGCATATTCACTCCACCGCCCCCAAATGCCGCCGTTTTCACCACTTGCAGAGCCAACATATAATTTTCCGGTTTTGGTGTCTGTAATCAAATATATTCCTGCAACAGCCGACAGCTTATCCTGCCAAATTTTATGTTCTTTGGGATTGCTTATAATGGCTTTGAGGTGGTCATAGGTCAGTATCGTTTTATCATAGCTTACAAACTCAAATTCGGACACTTTCGGGAGTATGTAGAGTATTTCTTTATCAGTTGTTCCATTTTGGCACCAATTGATTGCACCCTTGCCCCAGTCAATAACCAACCGATTTTGAAGTTCCTCCATGATATCAGTTTTAACAAGGCTCCAAAACACGCAATCACCTTTGAGAAATCCATCTTCCATATAAAAATCGCTTGGGATTGTATCATCCGCAATTTCTATGTATCCCTCAATTTTATAACAGCCCAAAAATGTTCCGCTTGTACCCTCTTCACCTAAAAAGCTCATGATATATTCGCAGTCTTTAAAACGATTTCTTGTTTGAATAGACTGATATATTTCAATGTATCCCTTAGTGTAATTTTGCGAAACGATTTTATTTGAAATATTGTGCCGAATTAGCTTTGTTTTAGAAAGGTCTATGCTATCAAATATATTTCGGAGTAACATATTGTAAATTACCGCCCCTCAGTTTTTATTACATAATACAACATTTTAAGCGGAAATTCAACAAAATATGCAATAAATAATAGTTGGCAAAAACGATATATTTTTTCACATAACATTTTCCCTTATAATATGTATAAGGAAGTGATGTTTATGTTTGATGTAAAAAAGCCGGAAATGCTTAACAGAGCGTTTCGTCTGCCTGCGGAATTGGTTGAACGTTTAGGCAGTGTTGCACAAGAGAAAAGTGTGTCTGTAAATTATCTGGTTATTCAATGCTGCGAATATGCTCTTGATAATATGGCTGATAAGGATACAAAAAAAGCAAAAAAGTAAGGCTGCGACACTTTTCAGTGACCGTAGCCTTTTACTTTCACGGTTTTAAGGTTAAAAAGGCTAAAAAGTCAGTACTGCTTTTCAACCTTAAAAACCTTAAAACCTAACTCTTAAAATAAAGCGGATTTAATAAATATGTAATGCCGTTGGGTCTGCCTCCTGTCGGACTTTTATCCGTCCTCATTTTCAGATATCCATATTAAAGAAGCGTATCAAGTGAGGGTAAAATATCATCAGTTTTTTTGAACATACGGCTTCTGCACAAACGAAATATTTCATATTTTGTAAGTTCTGTTTTGGATTGTGCGGATAACCTCTTGAGGATATGTTTTGCTCCTTGTGTGGCTTTGTCAACTCCCATAAGTGAAAAGGTGTATTTAGCATGAGCCAAAAAATATTTTCCAATGCGTATTGCCTCTTTTATGGTTTGCTCGGTCACCTTTACTTTTGACGGAGAATTGCTATTTTTTATACAATGTAAAATTCCGGCAATCCTAAGTGTTGACCCGACAAGTTTTCTCCCCCAACCTTCCAAAATTTCTAAACTGTCAGTCAATTTTCCCTCAACCTTGTCAAAAAACTTTTTATATGCTTCATATGCTTCAGTATCAAGCTTTAATATTAAAGTTACAGCATTCGGTTTGTTCAACAAAGTCATTATGAGGTCATTATACGATTTTTCAGTATCGGGAGGAATTTCAGGTGTATCGAATTTTCTGCTTCCTATTTTTGAAGTTGGTTTACTGAATAAAATTCTTGCGGTCAATCCTCTTGACTGAAACACTTCATTATTGAGCAATCCGTCTAAAACATTTTCCTGCACTGATAAAAACATTGTTAAAGCGGGCTTTTCTATGGATTCACTTTCCCGCCCTTTTCGGTCAACCCTTATCGGATCACCATCGTGTGCTTTAAGTACTGTATCAATAGAAACAATATTTGAATATTGCCCCGCAAGTATATCAAAAAAGCCACCCTCTGTTGAAAGAACTGTTAATGTGCCGCCGCATTCGGCCAACAGTGAGGTAAGAGCTTCCGGTGTGGCATTGTCAGCAATTAAACGCAGTAATTTTGTTTTGTTGCGTTCAAGTTTCTGATACTTACCGACTAAAATTTTCGCTTGCTCATTTTTGTTTTGTTTTTTAAATTGTTCAATTTGCTTTTTCAGAATATAAAGCTCTGCGTTTTCTTCGTCAATTTTCTGCTGTCGGCGTTTATTTTCTTCTTTTTCATATTGATAAATTGTTTTGGACATTGCTCGCACAATCGCACTTTTGCGTTCGCCGGATTTGGCAATTAGTAAAATATATTGATTAAGCGGTTCAAAATAGCCCGGTTTCCCCTCAATCTCATATTTCCCTTGGACTGCCGTGGACACAATCGCAAGAGCAGACACTGCCGCCATATCAACAGGCGTTTCGGTGTTTTCAGCAACTGCTTGCACAAATCCCCTTACAGGTGACGGCAGAGCATTTATAGGGAACTCCGGCAAACGAAAATTGTCAAGCGGAATAGGGGTCTGCCAGTCACCTCCGCACAATTCATATTTTAGTTTTCTTTCAGCTTCTATCATTGTTAATTCCTCCGTAATACTTATATATTTTATGATGTCACCACCAACTTCGCCTTTGTCCGAAAAGCAATAAAATGTATTGGTATCATGGTAATAACGCAAATTATGATGTGCTCCGCATACCTCGCATTTTACAAAATCTGCCCTGTTTCCAGATATCACATATTCACCGTTTCGCTCTTTCAGATAATTAAAGAAATCAAAATCTCTAACTAACATATCTGTTTCCTTACTTCGATTTCTGCCTGTAAAATTTTGCGTAGGTGAGCGGTTTTTCGCTTTAGGTGACTTATACACAGCCATAATGCTTTCCATCGAAATTCGTGCGTTTTTACTGTGCAGAACGACTTTATTGTTTGTTCCAAGAAAAACCCTGTCCGCATTATTACAGGCTTTATCTGCCTGCGGAAAAAGCGAAATAAGAGTGTCTATAATAGTTTTTCTTTGAGTTGGGTCGGTAACAGGCTTATCCATAATAAAAGCAAGCCGATATTTTGGGTTATCCTTATTGTGGCTAAATGTGAAATAATAAAATGCTATCGGCAGATTTGCCCGATTACACATATCAAGTGCCTCCTTGATTTCAAGGGTAGGTAAATTGTCGTTTGCGTTGTCAATATCTACCATGAAAAGCTGTTGTTGTAACCAATCTGCCGCTTTGGTTTCGGTCATAACAGCAGGGCTTATGGTATGACCGTTTCCAATTTTTGCTGCAAGTTCTTCAATAGTCACCTCGGAAATATTGCTTTCAGATTGAAGTCTGTGCTTTAAACTGTACCAGTCTTCATCTGAGGGCTTTTTTGCAAATCCCTTTGTGTCAACATGCAATTTCATCTTCATTTTCTTTTTCCTCCAAATTTAATAAAAATTCTTGATATTCGGCTTGGTGTGATGATATGTAGGCAGAAATATCCGAATAAATACACTGAGCAAAAAATTTTGCATGAGCTTCATCTATTCGAAATTCATCATAGTCCACATTTCATCACCACTTTTCGCTTTGATTTTGAAAAAGGTCAAAAAATATCTCTTTACTTTTTCAAAAAAGCATATATAATAAATATTGTAAACGGATATTTCTGACATATCATCTTGTTTGCGGGAATATCATACCATAAAAAAACCCTCCTGTCACAAAACTTCGGTAAGAGGGTAAAAACAAAAAACAGAGACTAAAAATCCTGTTAACGAAATTAAGTGGAGGGTCAATATGGAAAACAGCAATATTTGGGCGAAGAGACTTCTTGAATTATTAGAAGAACAAAACAAATCTCAAAAGGATATGTCGAAAGAAGCGGGTATTTCACAATCAACTATTTCAGCATGGTTGCATTCAAAACAAGAGCCTAAAATCATTGGATTTAGTGCCGCAGCAAAGTATCTTGGCGTTACAATGGATTATTTGTTCGGAGAGAATGAAGGAAAAACCCCTGAAAATCAGGCTATTCATGAAATAACAGGACTTTCAGATGCTTCAATCGAAAAATTAAAAGCCAACTTGGAAAAAATAGAAATAGGCAACGAAAATGTTTCGGGGGATAGTGAAAAAAAATTGGCGGTATGTAATTATTTAATTGAAAACATGGAAAACTCAGCATTTTTAAGCAGTTTATATGATTATTTGTTTGGTACAGCAAAAATTGTAAACGTAGGTCAAGATGTGACTGATAATACGTGCGTTGTTGTCAAAACATCTCCAACAGGTAAAGAAAAGCGGTATGAATTTTCAAAAAATGTGTTTGCAAATGCAAGCTATACCAATGTGCAAAGCGATTTGATGGAAATGAAGAAAGCGGCAAATACTTCTATTGCTAAAGAAGACTTGATAGATTGGGTCAGTATTAAGAAAGCAGAAAGCAATAAAACAGGAAGTGATAGAAAATGAATGTTGTCATTTACGCTCGATATTCAAGTGAAAAGCAAACCGACCAAAGTATTGACGGGCAATTAAAAGTGTGCCATGCTTATGCTAAAAGCAATGGATATACTGTGGTTGAGGAATATATTGATAAGGCATTGACCGGAAAATCTGATAACCGTCCGGAATTTCAGAGAATGATTAGCGATAGCAATAAAAAGCACTTTCAAGGTGTTCTTGTATATCAGCTTGACCGTTTTTCACGAAACAGATATGACAGTGCCACCTATAAAGCAAAATTAAAAAAGAATGGTGTTCGGGTGCTGTCTGCCCGTGAAAACATCAGTGATGACGCAAGCGGAATTTTGGTTGAGGGCTTACTCGAAAGTATGGCGGAATACTTTTCTGTTGAATTATCCCAAAAGGTACAGCGTGGCATGAATATCAATGCAGAAAAATGCTTGTCAAATGGTGGCTCAATTCCCTTTGGATTTAAAACAGTAAATAAAAAGTTTGAAATCAATCCGGATACAACTCCGATTGTAGAACAGATTTTTGAAATGTATGCAGGTGGTAAGCGTGTTATTGACATCATAAATCATCTTAACGCAAAGCAAATCAAAACCGGAAGCGGTGCAAAATTCAACAATAGCTCACTTCATACAATGCTGAAAAACAAAAAATACATAGGTGTTTACAAATATGCAGATATTGAAGTTCCGGACGGTATGCCTCGCATTATTTCTGATGAATTGTTTTATAAGGTGGCGGAAATGATGGACAAAAACAAAAAAGCCCCTGCCAGAGCAAGAGCCAAAGAGGATTATATATTGACAACAAAGCTTTTTTGTGGTCATTGCAAGTCTTTAATGGTAGGTTTCAGCGGTACATCTTCCACAGGAAAAACGTATAATTATTATAGTTGCAATAATGCGAGATTGAAAACCTGTCATAAAAAGAATGTGCAAAAGGATTATATAGAAAATTTGATTATCGAAGAATGCCGCAAGCTGTTAACAGATAAAAACATTGCAAAAATCGCCAAAGAAGTGGTTTCAGCTTGCGAACGTGAAAAAGACGGCTCTGGCTTAAAACGGCTCAATCAAGAGCTTAAAAGCAACGAAAAACAAAAAGAAAACCTGTTTCAGTCTTTGAAAATATGTGACATTGACAGCGTTCGGAAATCAATCTTTGAAGAAATAGCCAATATGGAAAAAGCCATTACCGCTGTTAAAGATGAAATAATGCTTGAACAAGCACAATATGTCAATTTGACCGTTCCGGAAATCACATTTTTTCTTTCTCAGCTAAAAGGCGGCAATATCAATGACATAAAATATCGCAAAATGATGATAACCTTATTTGTAAATGCTGTTTATCTTTATGATAATGAGAAAAAAATAACCCTTGTTTTAAATTCAAGCCAAACACCGATTACAATTGATAACGTTTTACTTGATGAGATTGAGAGCAATAACGAAACTGCCGGACGTTCGTGTTTTACCGCAAACGGTTCACCAGTTTTATTCAAAGGCGAACTCCCGGAACTATTGCAGTTTCGGGAGTTTTCCTTTTGTACAAGCATTTCGTTTATTTCATCAAAGGTCACACATTTGTCGCCGTCTTCATAATTAAAGGTAATAAGCAGATTATCATCATATACATGAAATCTCAATGGAACCCACTACTGTTTCATCTTCACCTTCATCAAAACCGACAACAACCAAATCGTCTACATCTTCCACTACGACAAAAACGCAGACAAAAACAAAAATCATAACAGAAATTGAACAGGATATAAGACGCATAGCTCTTGAACAGGTCGGTAAACCCTATGCCTACGGCGGAGCCGATCCCGATTCATATGATTTCTCAGACTTAATTTACTACATCCTAAAAACAGCCGCTGGCATTACTTCTCCACGAACCCATGAGCAACAAACAGATGGTAAATATGGCACAACCCTAAAACGCAGGGACGAAGTGAAAACCGGTGATGTTATCGAATGTGAAAAAGGATTAGCACTTTACATCAGCGATGATGAGGCGGTTTATAGCTGGGGAACAGTACAAAAATTCGAGGTATGTATGGTTGTTGACGTTCTTCGAATGTCAGACGGAGGGATTAAGCTCGTTGGCATAGATACAGGAAGCTTCACTTTTACGGCAACCAGCTTAAATGGGAAAACGGCATCCTATACGGGTATTGTTAAGTGAGTACGCTACGCAAGATGAAATGGCACTGATATAACCTTTTTTGATTTAATGTTTTTAACAAAATTTTTAGGTTTGTCTGCAAACTGAATCCTCGGATTTCTCCGAGGATTTTTTGTCATCTGAAGCAACAGGACAACTGTTATACGTTGACCATGCAAACACATTATTTCTTTTTCAGCCGTTCTATGTTACCGAGAATCAAAGTCATGTCGTTTTCATCAAGCGTTTTCAAACCGTCAACGGCTTGTCCAAACAGCGCGGGATTTTCTATATTCTCATCAAAGAAATCCTTTGGCAATATTTCAAGGTACTCACAGATATACAAGAATTCTTTCATCGGAGGTAATGACCTTCCGGACGAAATGCTCTTAACATAGCTTCCGCTATGTCCCAAATCCAAGCTCATCTTATATTCTGATACACCTTTTTTAATGCGAAGCTCTGTAATTCTTCTGCGAATAAACTCGTCAGTCATCTTTTTACACCTCGTTTTATTTTCAATATTATTATTTTACCGAAAATAAAAGCGGTATTCTAACGATATTATCGTCAATTTCTGTTGCAATTATTCGGTATTTACGATATAATAAGATTAAAATTGACGATTCGAACGATAATTAAGAAAAAATCAAACGAAAGACAATGCAATGAAACGTAATGACTAACTCCTGTTGTCCCGAATCGGCTCGGTAATCGCCATAAAAAATCCCCCTTTTCATTGGTGTGATAATTATACCGCACATAAATGAAAAAGAGCGCAACACATTGGATATTTTGTTACATCCAAAACCCGGAAGACCCCTTGAACAGTAAGGCTTTGGCATGTGTAAGCCATTCTTGAAAAACATTTCTTCCGTAAACAAAAATCATTGACAAATGTCCCAATTCAGCAGTATAATGTATCCATAAAATGCAACAAATTGTCCAGTGTGTTGATTGCAGCATTTTTCCGTTGATAAAAAGCCTGATTCCCCGCCGGTTTTACGGCACGAAAGGAATTTTGAATGATGAATAGTTTGAATAATAAATTATTCAAACGCAAGTTTTGTGCTTTTCGGCATAAAGGATTGCCGAAATTCGACTGCGGTCGAAACGCCCATAACATTGCAGTTGCGGAAAGAAAGGCAGGATACTCATTTATGGAATATATGCGAACAACTCAAAAATCAAGGAAAATCACGGCGGTTATGCTCGCTTTTGCGCTGATGCTGTCCTGCCTGTTCTCAGGCGGGTTCCCCTTCGGGCTTATTGCAAGGGCAGCGGCGACATATACCGTTACCACCACGGCGGACAGCGGCGCGGGCTCACTGCGCGAGGCTGTTGAATCGCTTGCGGCTGACGGCGATATAATCAGGTTTGCCATACCGCCCGCCGACAGCGGCTATAGCTCCGCTGAAAAAACATGGAAAATCACGCTTTTAAGTGAGATAGCGATACCCGATATAAACCTCACCATAGACGGCGCGGTCACGGACGGCAAAATTGTCCTCGACGGCAACGACGCAACGCGCATTTTGAACTACAACGGCGGCTCCGGCAAAACCCTGACCCTCGATACCCTCACCCTTCAGAACGGGTATTCCTACAGCGGCGACGGCGGCGCGGTGTTCGCGTGGAACGGCGGCGTCAGCATCACTGACAGCTCCTTTAC
>JGI994J12354_10003935_pt1 | contig 13614 bp, 24 predicted proteins | sample IntmicLarv3ML3BL_FD_12354 | JGI IMG/M metagenome (IMG submission 12354)
AGGTAATCTAATCTTTCGTTAATTCTAGTACACCAGATATCATCACCCATATCCTCCACAATTTGCTGATACTGTAGAGCGTTTAAGGTGTTCGTTGTCTTTACTTCTAATCCTGTTGTCATATTTCTATTTTCTCCTTTATTTACATTCATTTAATTTGTTTTCGAGTAACGGTATATCTTTTTCTTCACCTCTTTTAAGTGCGTCTTTTGCTAGTAAATCATTGTATTTTTTACAGTCTTTTATCAATCTTCTTATTTCTTTAGGGTTATTGATATAGGTTTTTGCACCATTGAGACAGGCATCGTACCTTCTGGTAATTCCCGACTTCCACTTACTGACATTGGTAGCAAATGCACCATATAGACCCAGAGAACCACGATTACAATTTTTTACCATCTCGTTCTTGTCTTCAATCCTACTGTAGTAATTATTAGTAAGTTGTGCTGAATGACCATCTTTGTATTTTCCAGAGTTATGAACGGCTATAATATTTAATCGTTTCAGCTCCTTTATATAGACAGGTATAGTTGCAGTGCTGAAGCCCCATGTAGAATTCATATAGGCGTGAGAGCGATTGGAGTATCTCAGCGTATGGTCTACAGAGGTGAGTAGTAATAGGTAAAACTGCACGAGGTTGTAGGGGTCAACATTCTGCGAATCCCTAAAGATGCTTTGGATTTCTGATAAGGTACACGTTATCCAGTTCGTAATACTAACCATTCCTAATTCACGTTGTTTCGTTTCTACCCTAAGATGTTTACCCTCTAATATGTATATGCCACATTTGTCGCTAATATCGCTGCGACTGACTATCTGTATATATGATTGTTCGTGTAACCATTCAAAGGCAGAATTCATCTTTTTGATGAAAATATCATCTTTGCTGTTGGATATTATTTTTCCGAATATCATATAGTATACAGTTTGGACATTCACATACACGTATCGCTTGTTGGGTCTGTAGTATGAGTTTAATAACAGCGCCAACAATAATGTCGCTGAGTCTGGGTACGACCTGCTGCCATTTCCGTAGTATAAGTACAGATTTTCGTTTTCATTTCCTTGGTTCAATTTTTCACCTCCTCTCAATTTTTGCTATGACTAACTCGTTTCAACCGTATATTTGCAGATGCCATAGTAAAATTCGCTATGGGGTATGCCATATTTGCAGTTCAAACGATTAGGTATTATAAGTAAATATATAAGTAAATCACATTGGAATTTCTGAAATTATTTATCCTAATACATTTATAATTTCTAAACTATGTACTATCATCTAAATCAATATCTAATAATGGTATTATCTCTGACCTATACCAATATCGTAAGAAGAAGTAGTAGATTGGTTTGTAATCTGTCTTATCTTATCTCTGATGCTGTTCGTATGTATAATCTTCTTTTTTACATTCTGAAATATGATTCTATTCTGGTACATTGTAATTATCCATCTAATATTCTTTTGATATCTACATGAGTATATCTGGATAGATACTCTAATACTGAAATAGGAGAGTATTGTTGGTTAGGTTCTCTGTTTGGTTTGATATCTGTCTCTGCCATGTAAGTAGTAATAGTGGTAGCTAATTGTTTGTGTTTAGTCTTTGTCATGTGTATATTATCCTTTCTGTAAAAGAATTTTATTTTTTGTGAAAATATACTTTTTGTAAAGGGCATAAAGCTCCTTTGTAAGTTAAGGAGCGTAAAGTTGTAACGTTATCCTGTAAATAGCTTAGATAAACAATAATATAATTGCTGATAGTACATTTGGCTCGTCACTATCGTGACTCGTTTGCTGCTCCTATGTCGCATCAAAATATACGATATAAGGATTAAGTGGATGATATAACAAGTGGTTAATGAAAAAGTGTGGTAATTGCCATTATAGCATAAGTAAATAAAAAGTCAATATTTATTTTGTGAAAATGTATTTTTTGGTATTTATATTAAAAGTCGATAAGATGAATTTGGAGTATTCGAGGAAGTGGGGATAATAAATGCCACTAGAAGATAAATGAAAGAGTAGAAAAGGTAGAGGTTGTGGGAATTATAAGCGTGTTTAAGGTATGATGCAAATGGTGATATTTTAAGGTGAGTATGGTGTAGGATTGGGTCTTATTTCTTATAGTATGTGTAAATTCGGTGAGAGTGGCTTAAATAGGGTGTTTGAGGTGAATCAGGTATGGAAGATGAGTGATATTGGATGATTTTACAGGGTAGTAATTTTGGATAAATGGCTTGGTTGAGGGATTCTATCGAATTGAGTATCGAATAATTTTGGTGATTTTTGAGGTGTTTTGGATAATGGTGATATTCGGGGTAATTGATTTTTGAAGGATAGGAATAATTGTCCCATAGGGGATATTGGTAAAAATAAAGAGGATACAAAAGTGTAAACGTACCCCTCTATTTACAAGGGTTACAGATAAAAAAGTTTCCTAAAATTACCAAAAAGAGAAACTTTTGTGTAAATTATTTTGTGACTTTTTGAAAGGTGAATTTTTAAACATGGGAAACTAATAAGTTTACGAAGTGTGATCCCTTTCACATTAGGAAGACGTACGCTTTAACGTACGCCTTGAAGTCGAGGGAATGGCTTGAAATCGTTAGAAGTAAAATAGTAATCATTACTATTATTGATTAGCATAAATTACTAAACAGTATCAACAGTCAATTAACAATAATTACCTAATGAAAATAAAACCTTAATAGTAATGAGTTTTATTAAGAGGATAGTAAACATCAAAAATCACCAATCTGATCCATTCCACACCAACACAAAAAAATAACTAAATATTTTTGTGCATTTCTACCAATTTACAAATACGAACAAGTGTTCTATAATGACGTAGGAAACAGGAGTAGCAAAAATACAATATATACTAACTAACTAACGCATAGCATACATATAGCGGTAGTACACCAACGCAAGCATCTGATCCGTTACGTGTTTGATCCGTTACGTGTTTGGTCTTCTTCCTTTTGTGTTGGTTGTATAGCACTTGCATTTTCTTGCAATAGTATATCTTCTATAGTTTTGCCCGATTGTAAATCTTTTTTTAATTCCTCTATAAGATGTAACGCTTGTGGTGAAAGTTCTTTAAGTTGTCCCGCCACATCTACTATATTATAATGTAGTTCGCAATCTATAGCGTCGCATATACGTTGGATATCTGCAAAAGATAAGTTTTCTTTATTAAGTAAAGCATAAAGATTTTGTCTTGTTATGCCCATGCGTTTGCCTACCTCTGTTAGAGAAAATTCTTTATTATTTATAACCATTTTTACATAGTTTACTAATTTTTTATTATCTATAAATTTTTGCAATGCTGAATTTCCTTTCTTTTCTTTATAATAGTATGTAAGCATTATAACATATGTATTTATAAAACGAAAGCAAAAAACTTTACAACAAAATATGAATAGGGTATTGACATTAGTAGCATAAGATGATAATATTAGCGCAAGAAACGAAAGCAAAACACTTTACAACGAAATAAATAAACTTTCAAAAAGGGGTTGACAAGATACGAGCTAGTATGATATATTGTTTACAACGAAAGCAAAACGCTTTACGCAAACTTACTAAACCAACTTAGCAAAGTAAGGGGCAAGGATAACAAATAACATTTGAAACCTTGACCAAAACGCTAAAAGGTCACAAGTCCTTATTAAATGGTGAGTGGTAAGACTAAACAGGAACGACACAAGTAACACCCTTACAATTAAAAAAAAGAATGAAGAAAGCTACCAACTTCCCTCATTCTAGCTACATCAAGAATCTTGATATAGGTGTCTACCCGACACAATTATTATATCAAATCTGATTGAAAAGTCAAGGCGATTCCGCCTAAGACGATTCCCAAAACGTAGCATTTAATTGTAACTACAACTTAATACAGTTGAATGATGAGTATATAACATCATGCGTGCAGCGAAATAATCCCACCCTTGAACGCAAGTTAGGGCGATTTGAAAAAGTAGACACGCAAGGGTTTGTTGCCCCCTTATATACATCTCTAACGGCGTACATAAATAGTATCGCATTCAAAGAGGTTTACAAATACATAGGAACACTAACCCCCACACAAAGAAAGAAGAAAGTGGGTAAAAATATGATTGAAATTAAAAACATACATGGTCATTTTGAAGTGTACAAAGATAATAAATTTTTATTTTCTGCTGATACTATGCGGGAAGTAAAAGAAGAACTACAACAATATTAACATTTATTTTTAAAACATAGGCACAAGCACAAGCAACAAACGTATAGGCGTTATATAAAATAAGCTAACCAGCGTAACCAACGTGACACAAGCAAATTACTATATATAAAAGCTTGTACCCTTGAAAAATGCTAGTTTGTGCCTATTGTTTAGAAATAAAGCGAAACCAAACAAAAGAGAATGGAGGTAGTAAAATGACATTTGAAAAATATTTACAATCTATATCAAAAAGTGGCGATTTTGAAAATGCCACACTTTCAGATATTAGAAAAATGTATGATGAAGAATTACGAGAATTAGAGTTAGACCAAACAAACGATGATAATTTCACGCCATATAGATTTGAACCAGCAAACCCACATTTATATTACCAATAAAAGAAAAGAGGATGAAACCATGACAAACAAAGCCAAAACTTATGAAGTATTAACAGATAATTTTTTAGAAGATAACAAACTTGATAGTCAATTTTTAACCCATAATTTAGAATTAACCCTAGATAATACATACAACCTAGCAACAAGGCTAAACAACAAAAGGGCATCACCTTTAAGCCTAGCAAAAGCGACAATATGCGAACTTGTAAACGTTTTGTATGGTGATACTGATTATAAGTGTACATATGTACAAATTAAAACATGGCTAACAGAATTTGGCAACGGAGAAAGCGAACTTGATAAACTTGTGGCTTACATAACAGAAAGTAGAAAAGAGGTAGCATAATGAAGAAGAAAATTGCATACATACTACTATCAATCGCACTTTTAACAGGTGCTTTTTTATTAGGCAAATATACAGAATGGCGCAACATACAAGCAAATTATATACCTATTACAGACTTTCAAAGGGTGTATATAAACGACAACGATTACCCTAGTTTTGAACTAAAAGACTACGGGAACATGAACGATGATATAAACGCAAGAAGTTACAACGGCGTTATAAAACAGATAAATAATCAGTAAAAAAGAGGGAAATTATGACAAATGAAAGAATTAAGAAAAAAACTACAACAACTAGAAGAGATTATGAGTTACAACAATGGACAATTAAGAGATTGCACCAACGGCACATGTTGGATAGATTACGAAAGTGAAGAACTATACGAATATACAAGCGATGATTTGGAGTTAAGCGTAAAAGATTTGAGAAATAGAGAACTTGAAAATATAAAAATTTACGACCTATGAGGGGAAAACATGTTTTTTGATATTTACGAATATGAATGGGTAATACCAGACTTGAAAAATCAAGAAATATAATAGAATTTCCTTAATGTTCAAAAAGATAGGAGAATGCAAAAAAATGATTAAATTGACATATACAAACGAAATGAAGATACAAGATGTACTATGGGAAGATGAGCGTGAAGATTTGTCAGTAATGGAAAGATTACAGCGAACCCTTGTAGATGATGCAATAAGACAAGGTTGGACAGGGTATGCAAACATCTATATTGCTTGCAAAAATGAAGTTATAGCAGAACTTTATAAAGACAAAGAGAGCGATGAAGATGTGAAATATAGTTCAAATTGCATTAGATTAATCAAAAACCTTGAAAATACAAACAACATGAATTTATATTAACATAAAAACAAATAGCAGGAAGTTGGTATCATCATCGACAAACAGGAATTTGTAATATATAAGCTTATTTAGAAAAGGAGAAAACGGCATGAAAGCGCAAACATATACATATGATGAAACTGTAGCCACTTATTCATATTGGTTACAAGAGCACAAGCGCAAACAGTGGAAAAAACGTAAACAAATAGCTACATACATATTAAAAGCAAGTGGAAAATTACTATACTTTCTAGCTTGCTTTTTTGTTATCACATTACCAATCACCATGTTTATTGCATGGGTATTATATGCGGAAAATATACTTGCGGTAGTCTTTGCAATCTCTATCGTTGTTATATTGGCGCATGAGAAAGGCGGACAAAATGAACATATTAGCAACGATGCACAAAAGCGAACAAAACATAATAGAAGATATGCTTGATAATGATTTTAGAATACTTGAGCGGAAAGTTGTACATGATGCAAATAAACAAATAAAGCAATATAAAGAAATTAAAAAGAAGTGGGATAGAGTAAACGCAAAGAAACGCAAAAATAGAAAACAAATTCTATAGGGTATAGAAAGGGTTTATAGGTGGAAAATATGAAAACATTTAAAACGATAGCACAAATTGAAGAAATGACGACAGACAAGCGATATTATAGAGCTTTTGACTATGCAAGAAGTGTAGCATTAGTGGGATTTTTACGAGAATTAGAAAAAGAACATCAAGAGAATTTTTGCATAATGTCAGTTAGTCCAATCATTACATATAATAGAAGCGGTGCAAGAAATGATGATGAATTTGAAGAAGAATGTTTCACTTTTGGCTTATGGTGTAAGTTTAAAATTAATGATATTGAATACTATGTGGAAATGAACGAAAACCCATTTTTTAATGCTTATATGACAAAATCATGGAGATTGCCAAATGAGCCATTATATATAATATCGAATAAAAGCAGATGTGAATATATAGCGGGTATGAACGATATTATATATAACAATATAGAATTTGATGCAACACAAAAAACAATTGATACACTTGTGGAAAATTTAAAGATTGCTTTTCAGATAACGAAAGATAGAAAAGTGAAAATGTATACACAAGATATACCAGCGTATAGGATAGAAGAAAAACAAGAGTTGTACGGAATGTATTGAAACCTATAAACAAAATAAAAGAAAGATTTGATGGGGAGATAAAAATGAAAATAACAGAAATTACTAAAGATGATTTTATTAAAATAGGGAAAACAAGTATTACAGTAAAGAATATGGAAACAAACAAGACAAAAGGCGTTATCAATGGTATTTACTGTGGTAGCCAAAGAGTACCACGAAAAGACTTTGACATATTGGAAAAATTAAGAAAAGCGGGTATTTTCAATACTCTTGAATTGTTAAAAAATTGCATATTGGTTGGTGATGAATTGTATTACTTTTATAGTCTTAATTTGTTAGACTTTTACGCAAAAAATCCAGTAGCATCAAGAGTTGACACAGATGCAAACGAAAAACTAGAAAGAGAAGAAACAAGAAATAAACAATTAGAAGAAAAGGGAATAAAAGTTATTAGATGTAGATTTTTATAAATGCCATTACAAGCATCTAAGTGGAAAATATGCAACCCGATAAAATACGGATTTGAAAAGGAGTGTGTTAATGGATCTTAAATTTAAAAGACCCGATGGTAAATATAATGTGTATAAGCAAGATGAAACGTTGATTGTTGATAAATCGTGGTTTGATTATATTTCTCTTAAGGGCGTTAGTCGTGCTGAAATTACAAGTTGTGGAAAATTAATAGTTGATTATGAATTTACAAAGACAAGCAAAAGAGTTGTATATACTAATATTCATGGTACGTGGGGATTTCCTACGACCATACAGTAATTAAATGTGCATTTCATGTGGAAAATAAAGGAGAAGTGAAGATGATGGAAAAGATTGCAGATGTATTAGATTATGTATTAGAAGATGATAGCAGCGTTGAACATGGCGGCGTATCTTTTGTAGGTGAAACGGTATCAGATTTTTTAGAGTTTGACGCAAGCGAAGATACTGATACTAATTATGAGGGGATGAAGTTGAATGACGGACTTGAAAAACTCAATGAAGAACTTAAATCATGTGGAATTTTACCAGTATTTTAAAGAGTAGTTACTACAATTACAGATGATTGCAAAGTTACAGTTGGAACGCTAGAAAAAGAAACAGAGGTTAAACCAACAAATGAGTATAAAGAATTAAACGAATCCGTAGAGGTATTAAGTAACGATTACCTTAGTGAAGAAGTGGAAAACCTAGAAGAGATTAAAAATGACAAAATGTTTTTAGATGAGTTTCACGAAAAAAGGATTGAGTTACTTTACAATCAGTATGGTTGTGAATCAGAAGTGTATGATGCAATGAAAGAATTAGAAAGAGTAGAGTGGAAATAGTAACCGCAGAACTGTATTTCTAACAGTGTGGAAAATCAAAAGGAGGAAAATATGAAAGAATTTGAAGTAGGTGTTGAATATAAATCATGGGGAACAATTAAAGTAAAAGCGGAAAGTGAAGATGCATTATTGATAAAGTTAAAAGATGCAACATTTATTATGGATTTACCATTGCCATGCAATCCTGAATATGTGGAAGATTCTTTTGAAATAGACGAAGCGTATATAGTAGAAGTTGCAGAATAAAAGGATAGTTCTATTAGGTATATGCGGAGAATCAAAGGAGGAATAATTAAAATGAAAAGACTAACTGAAAAGCAAGTTGAGGAACTAGCAAAAGAAATTAGAAAATTTCTACTAGATAGACATTTGTGGGTTGATGTGAAAATCTATTTCAATGGCAAATCATTTGATACTCATGATAAAGTTAGTGGAAAATTCTATTATAATGATGACAAAAACTTAGTTGTAAACAAAAATGATAAACCCGAAGATTATTTTGAATATGTCAACCCAGACCACATTTTAAGCATGAGTTTCGAGGGTGATTTGTATGACTTGATTAATTACAATATGTTTCCTAAAACATTAGAGGATTTTGATAAGATATTTGAAAAGTATGGTGTGTATTATGAAATTGGTAATTCTTGGAATTTAACTTGCTGTTATATTTAAACCCACAATAAAATGATGATTTAGTTACTATGCGGAAAATTTAATTTAGTCATAAATATGTTAAATGATAGAGTTGAATTGATTAATGAACAAATTGAAAGGAGGTTGAATATGGATAAGAGATATAGGGATGAATACGGAAGATTAACTATAAGGTCAGATGAATTGTCAGTCATTACAAAGGAAGAAGGTCTTGCTTATTATACGGTAGGAGAAAAGTATTTGTGTGCATCGGATAATAGGATATATGAGTGTGTTGAAATGGGTGAAAATATTATTACTTTTACAAGTGGAAAATTTGAACTGTCTATTGATAAGCATTCATGTGGAACATTCTTGCCGGATATTGCAAGTGAAGGTATGGAACTGACAAAAGTATAAGTGGAAGATTTGGAAAGTGAGGATCAATAATGAAAACATATAAAGGAATGGAATATGTTACACTGGAAGAAATGAAAGAATACGGTTATAGTCCAGAGCCTTATGCAGAATGTCCAGAAGTGAGAATGATACCATTGACAAGAGAACAAGCATTGTTTGCATACGACAACAATAAAGAATTATTTATGCTTTATAAAGACGATGCGGAATCCTATGTTTATAGCGATGAGGATTTTCAAAATGTAATTGATTGGGGTCTGATGTTTGGAATGGAAGTAAATACTGATGAGGACTGGTTAGAAAAGTTATATGTGGAATTTAACATAACCAAATAACGATTTCATAGGGTTTTTATTAAATGGAAAATTATAGGAGAAAATGAACAGATAATGATTTTGACTGGAGCGACTTTGGTGATGAACAAATTGTAGAAGAAGTGGAAGATTAATAAGTAGAAATTCAAAGGAGGATTCATTTATGGATTTAATTATTATAACAGACGAAGAAAAAGAAGTAATTAGAGAATTGAGACATGGTTTATACACGGTTGATTTTCTTGAAGAGTGGATAAATAGAAAAGATAATGTGGAAGCAAATTGTATTGCTGCATTACAAGCGATGGGTGCTAAAGGCTATTTTCAAGCCATAAAAATGATAGTGAAACAAAAGCAAAACACTATAAATGAATAATTTTATTAGTATGTGGACTCACTACCATGAGTAATATGTGGAAAAATTAAATCCATAGAACATGTATAAGGAGGAATATAATATGGCAACAGGATATATATGTGGTGCATCAGCGCTCGCAGTAATAATACTTTATAAACTTTACAAGGCGTTTAAAGATGAGTAATGTTAAACAGAATAGTGACAAGCGGAAAATTCTCAAGTGTAAAAAGCTATGGGAATTTTTTAGTGCAATAAAATATGTAGAACAAAACTAAGTGGAACTTCTATAAAACGAAATGACTAACAATAAAATTCCTATTTGTCGTAGTATTCGCTATTGATAGTTACTTCGCCGAATGAAAAGTTAAAGCTTTTAAGATTGCTTTTAGCTAAACATAAGGCGTAAATAACAATTATCATAGCTACAACGACAAGAAACTGTTTGAATTTCATTGTCATATAAAGGTTCGCCCTCCCTTTGTGTATTTGTAGAAATGGTTCTCCTACAGAATTATATTATAACACGAAATGAGAGGAAGAATCGAAAGTAAAATAAAAGTATTTGGCGATGCTTTTACTATAGAAGTTCTACTTAATTTTGTTCTACAGACATATGTGGAAAAATTGAGCAAAGGAGGTTGGTAGTACATAATTAAATAGGGATTAAAACTATAGTAGTCATTGGCGTGGCTGCTATTTTTATTGGATAAAATGAACGACTAACAGTTAGATGCTAGCCTGAATTTATATAGATGTAACTAAATGATAAGTGGAAATTTATAAGATGAACGCTAAAGGAGAAAGAAATGATTAAAGAAACAAAAAGGAATGAAATAGGGTTAGGGTCAGCAATCGGAGCAATATTTTACAGACAGGGCGACGGAACAAAACACAATGTAGAAAATTGGACAGCAGGAGAAAGCAGTAGGAATGGAGTGTTTGATGAGCCAGAAAAGGTAGGTTATGTATATCAAACTATGAATTGTGACCAGTTTCAGTATGAGAACACAAATAGAGAGATTGGAAAAATTGATAATCTAATCAAAGAAGCAAAGACCACAGGAATATTAGTTCCAATAATTGTAGACGAGAACATGGTGGTTTACGATGGACAACATAGGCTGGAGGCTTGTAAAATTGCCAATGCTCCAATCAAATATATTGTGTGTTTGGGAATAGGTGTGAAAGAAATGATTAGCATGAATACGAACAGTCAAAACTGGAAAATTGAAGATTACGCAAATCACCATGCCAAAAGAGGAGTCAAGGCATATCAAGATATTTTAAGACTTTCTGATAAATATAAAATCAGTGTTTCTACAATCTCCGAAATGGCTGGAGTCAAGAGCCCTGCAGGTGTGTACGGTATGAAGTATGGAGCATTTCAGATTGGGAAAATAAAGATGGATGCATCATATGTGGAAAAAACACTAAGTGATTTTGTGGAATTCACAAGAGCTACTAAACTGCAATACAACAGAGTTGGTAGAATGATTAAAACATATGAAGATTTACATCAGGTTGTCCATTTTGACAACAAGCGTCTGATTAAAAAGGTTAACGAAAAACTAAACAGAGATTATTTTTCAAAGTTAAGTTGTGTAACAGATATGAGAGAAGAGCTGTTAAAAGTTTACAACAGTGGATTAAAAAGTTCGCCACTTAAAATCAAATATAATTATGACGAAAATAAGAATATCTGTATTTTAGAAAAGAAGAATTTACCTAAGATTGACTGGAGAAAAAAGTAATACGTATAAATTAAAACACAGAAGGAGATGAAGATATGAATACAGTAATGGTACGAAAATCAAGCGAAACTTTTGGAGGCGCAATTTTTAGTTTTATGCAAATGCAGCAACAAAACATAAAGTCAAATTATGAATTGAACCGTAGATTAACACATCATTCATATCTTCAATCTGTGGAAAAATTAAAGAAAGAAGGTAAACATGTGGAAGATTTAAAGCTTCAAGAAGATACTCAAGTAGAAGAATTGTCTAATGATATAAATGTATTAACTGCTGAAGTGATGGCATACAAACAAATTGTTGGTCAGAGCGTTTGGGAGATTGGTAGACGGTTAAAGAAGGTTAAGGATGAGGATTTGGTACATGGTGAATTTGAGAGGTGGGTCGAGTCGGTTGGTATTCATCCCAGAATGGCTAGGCGCTTTATGAAAATTGCTGACGAATTACCAAATCGGACACCGGTGTCCGATTTAGGAGTTAGGGCGTTGTACGCAATAGCTACAATTCCTGAAGATGAGAGAGAAAAACTTCACGCATTTGAGAATGGAAAAAAAAAGACGGTATATGAAATGTCTACTAGAGAATTAGAAAAACTAAAATCAGAAATTATAAGCAGAAACACTTTAATCCAAGACCTTAAAGATGAAAATGAGGTATTGCGTAACACTTCCCCAATCATAAAACGAGTTGAAGTGGCACCTGACGATTATGACGATTTGCTTGAGGCTAGAGAATATTTTGATAGAAAAACAGGGCGACTAGAAAATAAAATCCTCGAACTTAAAGGGAAAATTCAAGATTTAGAAGAACAGAAAGTAAAAAATGTCACTGAAGAATTTTTAGTAAAAGAAAAAGTAACGGCGCTAAAAAAACAGATGGATAATATGACTGTGGAAATTTCCCATCGCAAGAAAGTTCAAGACTTTTCATCTAAGGTATCAATTTTCTTTGAAAAAGAAATGGTCGGAATGCTGTACTCAGAATCAATCAAACAATTAAATGCCGAAGACGATATTCAAAGTCTTACTGGAACTGTTAATAGTATTCAAGAATGGTGTGATGATATGCGGAAAATTCTTGAAGCTAAAGGCGATATTGTAGATTTAGAAGTTGAATAATATGTGGAATAATAGCAAGTCAAACTCAAAACCTCTATAGAGTGAAATAACAGAAAACCTCTAAACATATTTTGGGTATGCTAGAGGTTTCAGCGTAAGTTTATTAAATCAACAAAATTAGAATAAATAAGGAGAAGTACAATGAAAGAAATAACAGGCGATATAACAAGTATTACAAGCGGAATTATTCTGCACCAAGTCAACTGCCAAAACTCAATGAGTTCTGGTGTTGCTAGAGCGCTGTATGAGAAACACCCAATTATTAAAGAAGAATATCATAAAAAGTGCAAGGGTGTTTATCCAGATAAACTATTGGGAGATATTCAATCGGTCATCATTAATGACGATTTAATTGTAGTAAATTCATTCACACAATTAAGATATGGAAATAGTAAGAAAACAGGGATTAAATATACAGATGAAGAAAGGTTGATTAATAGTATTAGATATGTGGAGTTAAAAGCGAAAGAATTTGGAGTACAAGCGTATGTTCCAAAATACATAGGCTGTGGACTTGCTGGTGGTGATTGGAAGATAATTGAAGATGCATTAAAAGAAACAGATATCATTGTGGTTGGACTATCAAAAGTTAGTTAAACAGGAGAATATATGAAAATTTGGAACTTTATAAAAAAGAAACAGGAGAAAGTAAAAATGAATAATATTAAAGTAGAAAATAATTTGAAAAATGTGAAGGTGATAACAGAAGAAATTGATGGTGGTGTTAAGATAACTGTCGTAAAAGCAGAAGGTCATGTAAAGTTGGAAGATATTAAATTG
>JGI994J12354_10003936_pt1 | contig 13610 bp, 14 predicted proteins | sample IntmicLarv3ML3BL_FD_12354 | JGI IMG/M metagenome (IMG submission 12354)
TGTTTCTGATCCTGATACCGGAAGCCATCCACGAGAGCGAAGAAAGTGGATTCGATCTCACGTCCGTGATGTACGCTATTCTCATTGGATTCCTTGTCACATTCTTCATTGACTTCCTGTTCAAATATTTCAAAAAAGCAGAGTGTGATTGTGATGAGTGTCTTGACCATCACTCCCACACCATAACCTCCTTGTCTGCTTTCGTAGGCTTATCCATTCACGCCTGTTTTGACGGATTGGCGTTAGCTACCGCGTTTCTCATCGGAGAAGACATAGGTATGATGATGCTTCTTGCCCTATGCATTCACAAGGCAGCTGAAGTGTTTTCGCTTTCCTCGACCTTCATGCTCTCCGATAACCGGAAGAAGACCGGCATCTTCATGACCGCCTTCTGTCTAATGACACCTTTGGCTGGGTTGATCTCATATGCAATCCTTAACGGCGTAGAAACGGAGATCACAGGTATTGCGTTCGCATTCTCTGCAGGAATATTCATGTTCGTTACCATGCTGGACATAATACCCGAGGCGTTCCACAGGAAAGAACTCAATCTGAAATCCATTGTCTTACTTCTCTTGGGACTTGGGATTATTTTGCTGACAGTTTTACTCATGGGCCCGCATGCCCACTAAACCCTTTTACGATACTTTTTCGACTTTTGTCGTACATTCACATGTACAGGTTTATAAACATAAAGAAGTTCTAACACATATGACTGATAATATATCGGCCAATTGCATAGCTAACCCTGCTCCACTAGGATTGTTGGCATTCGGAATGACAACCATGTTGTTATCCTTTCACAATCTGGGGTTATTCGGAATAGAATCCTCCATCCTCTCAATGGGGATATTCTACGGAGGACTCGCCCAGGTAATAGCAGGAATATTTGAATTCAAGAAAGGGAACACTTTCGGCGCCACAGCATTCACATCGTACGGGTTCTTTTGGCTCACGTTCGTTCTGATCAATACGGATCTAGTACCCAGAATGGCTCCTGCAGACAGCGTTTCTCTCGGAGCATACTTCGCTGTGTGGGGAGTACTCACTCTGTTCCTCTTCATCGGTACTCTGAAAGGGAACCGTGCGACACAGATCGTCTTCTCAACACTGACGATACTATTCTTTGTCGTAGCCCTGAGGAATATCACCGAGATCTCCGACATCGCATACATCGCAGGAGCGGTCGGTGTGATCTGCGGAGGTGCAGCAATGTACACTGCATTCGGAGAAGTTCTGAACGAACAACACGGAAAGAAATTACTTCCTCTGGGATAAACAATTTCACTGGCAGAAAGAGCATATCGATACATTGCCTTTCTGCCCTTATTTTTTTCAACGAGGTTATCTATCGTAACGATTATTCTTTCTATAATCACCGCTTATCCTTAGTTGTGGTGAAAGTATAAGTAGCACGATTTTCAATATAGTGTTACTCAATTATTATTCATGATGATCGAAAATAAAAGAGGAATACTATGAAAACAAACAAAATAATCGCGATCATGGCCGTCGTAATAATCCTTGCCACAGGTATCGTCGGAATATACATTCTGAACAAGGGTAATGACTCCGATGCCAACACGATCACAGACATGCGTGGTAGAGAGGTGGCTTTACCGGAGACCATCGATTCAATAATCTGTTTCAGTTCCTGTTCTCTTGAACTGGTATCCTACTTTGACGCTGTAGGGAAAGTTTCATTCATTGACACCAACGAATACAGGATGACCCCTACCGACAGAACATATTACTACACGATGAAAGAGAAATTCCAGGGTCTTGAACGCATAGACCCAAGCAACAGTGAGGCAGTTTACAGTACCGGCGCAGATCTGATAATCGCATCCACTATCGAAGTACAAACGCTGAACGACCGACAGAACGAATATGGGATCCCGATATTTGCGATAAATGCAGACCTTGAATTCGGCCCAGAATTTGACAGACAGTTGAGGTTGCTCGGTAAACTCTTCGGTGAAGAAGAGAGAGCAGAAGAAATCGTGTCTGGCATAGCGAAATTCATCGGCGATATAACAAATAATGTACCCGAATCCTATGATATCCGAGGATACGCCTGCGGAATGAATTTCCAGGGTGCAGCAGTGAACCCGTTACTCAGAGCATCAGGAGATTACCTACCCTTTGAATATTCGAAGATTACCAACATCTTTGAGAGCAACAGCAGCGGGTCTCCGCCCAAACAGCCCAAGGCCGTAGGTATTGAAGAGGTCCTCGATCGAAGCCCGGATTACATCTTCATCGATGGAGTGAACTTAGATGCATCAAAAGAATATCTAAAGGACCACCTCACTTTGTTCAAAGAAAAAACAGATGCCGTCCCTAACAATGTTTACAAAGTCATGATATACAAATCCTGGGGGACCAATTGGGAGAACCAACTCATCAACGCATACTTCGTCGCAGATGTCATACACGGAGATGTATTCAACTGGAACTTCGAAGAGAAAGCTGACGAGATCCTTCAGTTGTTCTACCGAGATGCCGCTGTTTCATATTCCGATCTCGCCTCCGCACAGACCGGAGGAGGGTGCGGTAAGGTCTCGTTCTGAGTTTCGATATAAACTTATATTCCAAACTTTTTCTCTCTGGTGCCCTTATGCATGACAGAACATTGATCGATCTGGACGAGGAATACGACCTCAACATTGACGGCGAAGCAGATCACTCTGCTGTTCTGAAAAAATACAAAGAACATGTAAAAAACAAAACAAAAATCATTCTGATCTCCGCCGGCCTTTTATTCGGACTCGTCATTCTTATTGCAAACATGGGGGCGCTCGACATCCCGTTCTTGGATGTAATGAGATACATCTTCACCTTCGATAACGCAGGGGACGGACGAATCGTATGGGACATCCGTCTTGTGCGTATAGTATCGTGCATACTCGTTGGTGCAGGACTCGCAGTGGCAGGAGTTGTAATGCAGTGCATACTTCGAAATCCCTTAGCCTCTCCATACACTCTGGGACTATCGAGTGCCGCAGCTTTCGGAGCCTCGTTCGCAATAATATTCCTACAGGCGGGATCGAGTTCCTCGTCTTCCATTGCCATCAATAATCCATATATCACAACGATCTGTGCATTTGCCTTCAGCCTACTTGCCGTCGGCATCATACTTCTTCTGACGAAGATAACCCGTGTGACAGCAGAAACGATGGTACTCGCAGGGATTGCGATCAGTGCGATATTCACTGCTGGCCTCTCATTAATGCAATTCATCGCATCGGAGATGCAACTCGCCAACATAGTGTCCTGGACCTTTGGAGATGTCGGCAGAGGTACTTGGACATGGAATATCATAGTCTATATGGTACTGATGATTGCTGCAGTGTACTTCCTATACAGACGTTGGGACTACAATGCCATGGATGCGGGTGAAGAGGTCGCCAAAGGTCTGGGGATCAACACCGAACGAGAACGCATAATCGGTATGGTCATTTCAGCATTGTTATCCTCTGTAATTGTATCTTTCTTTGGGATAATAGCTTTCATCGGCCTTCTCGGCCCCCATATCGCAAGAATGATAATAGGGGGCGATCACAGATATCTTATTCCGGCGGCCATGATATTTGGTTCCATCATTCTTCTGGTATCTGATACCGTAGGTATGAATGCCATAGCACCGGCAGTCATCCCTGTAGGAATCATCACCTCGATGCTCGGAGGTCCTTTGTTCATCTATCTCCTGGTCAGGAGGTATCGCTAATGTTCTTTGAAGTGTGTGGTGTGAAATTCTCATACAGAAGCGATTCTACACTTAACGACATATCCTTTAATGTCAATAAAAATGAAGTACTGGCTATATTGGGGCCCAACGGTGTCGGGAAGACAACGCTTCTAAAATGTATGAACAGAATCTTGGAACCGTCAGAGGGCATCATATCTATTGAAGATACGGACCTCAATAAGATTAACAAAAAAGATCTTGCAAAAAAGATGGGTTATGTTCCACAACGCGGAGACATCTCAAGAATGACTGTCTTCGATGCTGTTCTTCTCGGTCGAAGACCGTACATAGAATGGGATGCGACAGAACGGGACCTGCGCATAACTGATAAAATCTTGGGTCTAGTTGGGTTAAATGAGTTATCTCTGAAGTATATCGATGAGATAAGTGGCGGAGAATATCAATTAGTGCAGATTGCAAGGGCATTGGTACAACAACCAAAGATAATCCTTATGGATGAACCGACAAGTAATCTGGATATAACCAATCAACACATGATGATGAGGATGATTCGCAAGATCATCCAAAAAAACGAAATGACAGCGATCATCACGATTCATGATCTCAATCTTGCAGCTAGATACTCCGATAAATTCATAATGATGCATAACGGAAGAGTGCATGCCGCAGGCGGACATGAGGTCCTTACTCCCTCAAACATCAAATCTGTTTATCATATTGATGCTTACGTTGAGACCATAAACGGGATACCTGTAGTGATACCAAAATAGGTGAAAAATGAAACACTGCGATCATCAGCACGACCACAAGGGAAAGGATCAGAAAGAATTCTTTAACGGACTTGCTAACAGCTGGGACAATATATCTGTCCATGATCTGATTAAGGTAGACTATATAATATCCCTCTTAAATCTGAAAGGCGATGAGAAAATCATTGATGTGGGTACAGGTACAGGTGTATTAATCCCATTCTATGAAAAATATCTCACTTCTGGGTCTGTTCTTGCAGTGGATTTCTCGAATGAGATGATATCCCGTTGCAAGGAAAAATATCCGGAAGCTGAGCATCCCCTCGTAAGATTCGAAGTGACCGATATTTACGATACCGCATATGAGAAAGAATTCGATATTGTCATGTGTTATTCGTGTTTTCCGCATTTTAACGACCATCAAAAAGTCGTGGATATCCTATCTCACTCCTTGAATCCCAACGGGAAATTGATCATTGCACATTCCTCATCACGGGACCACATCAATCATGTTCACAAACACGGAGGATCAGATATTCATGATGACGTTCTTCCCACACTTGAAGAACTATCAACGATACTCGCCAAGGCTAAATTACAAACCGTGTTCCAGCGGAGTGATGAGGATTATCATATCATTATCGCAGAAAAGCCGATTTTGTCTTGAGAATTCACCTAATAGGGAAAAATCCACTAACTCTAATTTTTCTTCATCTTCTCAAGGGTTTTTTCAATTGTAGATATGTTGCGACTTGTGAAACTCTCTTTCATGGATTTGCGCCCGAGTATCTTTGAGAATCCTGCATCTAAAGTGGAACCTTTAGCCACTCTCCAGTAGAAGATATTGTTATTGAGGGATGCTTCCTCGCGTTCACTTGGTGTTATCTTATTGAACTCCCCAAAGAGTTCTTTCTCAAATCCTGCCTCGCAAACAAACGCGTACGTGTGCATCTGCGGATCTGTATCAAAAGGGGCAGAATTGAATATTGATTCCACCTCATCAACACTTTTAATGAAAAGGTGAACTTCCATCCCATAATGATCTGCGAGAGCACTTTCCAAGACCGCCTTTAACTTTATTTTATCTTTGTCGGACATGAAAGTAATATTACCTGATGCCTGAACAGAGGACACTGTGCTCATCCCTGCAGTTGAAAATACCGAACAAACATCAGCCATTTTCATTGCCCGTCCGTTAAGATTGACACCACGAAGGAATGCACAATATTTCATTTGCTCATCCATGATACAAGTAAGTGAAACTAATTTAAAATCCCTACTTTCATAGAAAAACCTCAAAAAAAGCATATTTATTTTATTTCACAACGCAATCACATGTAGTTATACTATGGGCCTTACCCCAGAAGATTAACGAAAAGGAGTTATGACATATGACCAAAGAAAAAAAATTGACTACATCGCATGGAACTCCGGTTAACAACGATCAGTCCTCTATAACAACAGGTAAGAAGACTGGTTACGGGGCCATAGGCGACGGATACCTAATGGAAAAATTAGGACATTTCACACGTGAACGCATTCCTGAACGTGTGGTTCACGCGAAAGGCTCGGGTGCATACGGTTACTTTGAAGCAACCGCAGATCTTACGAAATACACCTGTGCAAAATTTCTCAACGAATTGGGAAAGAGAACCGACATATTCATCAGATTTTCAACCGTAGGAGGAGAGCAGGGATCAGCTGATACCGTTCGTGACCCCAGAGGCTTTGCCGTCAAATTCTACACTGAAGAAGGAAACTACGACATGGTCGGAAACAACATCCCCATATTCTTCATCAGGGACGCGATGAAGTTCCCGGATTTCGTTCATACACAGAAACGTAATCCGCAGACCGGATTGAAGGATCCCACAATGTTCTGGGATTTCCTGTCGCTCACCCCTGAGTCCATCCATCAGACCACATTCCTGTTCACCAATCGCTGCACTCCGGACGGATACCGTCACATGCACGGGTTCAGTTCCCATACCTTCATGTTCTACAACGAGAAAGGAGAACACACATGGTTCAAATGGCATTTCAAAACTGACCAAGGCATCATGAATTTCACGAGTGCAGAAGCAGCAGAGATGGCTGGAACGAACCCTGAGCATGACCGGAACGACCTGCAGTCGGCAATCGAAAAAGGAGACTTCCCGAGTTGGACCGTGAATGTTCAATTGATGTCACCCGAGCAGGCGAAGACGTATCGTATCGATCCGTTCGATGTAACGAAGGTTTGGCCTCACAGTGATTTTCCATTGATCCCTGTCGGCAAGATCGTACTCAACAGAAACCCGACGAACTTCTTTGCGGAAGTTGAACAGGCAGCCTTCGCACCTACCAACTTCGTACAGGGTATCTTCATGTCTCCCGATAAGTTACTTCAGGGACGCATGTTCGCTTACGAGGATGCTCAGAGGTACCGCTTAGGTGTGAACAATAGCATAATCCCTGTGAACAGACCGAAACATGCTGATGTCTACACGAATGAACGCGACGGCCATATGATGACCGGAGACAACTCGGGCAGTACCGCGAACTATTTCCCCAATTCTGTTAACGGACACACTGAGAACAATGACTTCATCCCTCCGCCGGCAATGGCGTTGGAGGAAGCCGTGTTGGATAGACACCGTTTGGAGATCACCGACGATGATTTCACTCAGACCGGGATATTCTACCGTAAAGTTCTGAACGATTATGAAAAGTCTCAGTTGATATCGAACCTCGCAGAGCACATGTGTGGCACATTGAAGCGCATTCAGTATCGTCAGGCTGCATTGTTCTACAAGGCAGACCCTGACTACGGTACCCGCGTCGCAAATGCGTTGCACCTGGATGTTGATAAGGTGAAACACCTGTCGAAGATGTCTCAGGAAGAACGTGTACTTGCGACTGCGGAGGAGACGTGAATCTCGAAGGGATCCTGATCGGAGCGATCACGTTTGCCATAATCGGCGTTCTGCACCCGATAGTCATCAAGGGCGAATACCATTATGGCAAGAAGATCTGGCCTCTGTTCCTGATATCCGGCATAGCCTCCATCATCCTCTCACTATTCATAGGTTCGATCATACCCTCCATACTGTTGGCGGTCTTAGGATTCTCACTCCTTTGGAGCATTCACGAAGTGATCGAACAAGAGAAGAGGGTGGAGAAGGGATGGTTCCCAAAAAATCCGAAACGCAAACAGAGATAAACTCATTAAACTTTTTTTATTAGATCGACGGAAATATTGAAATCACTGCTGGATAGCATCAGGCTTATCGATATACTTCTTGTACGCCGGGATCAACATACATCCTATCGCATTTCCCAATATCACTATCAGAATGAATGTCAATGAGTCCACATTAAACATTCCGGCGGAGAAAAAGAAGAACATGTCTGCAATGGAGTGTTCGAACCCTGCCAATATGAACGCGGGGATGCATATGAAGAGTGCTAGGTAACTCTTTTTCGTCAAATATTGATCGACCGCTATGAACACAAGGACACCACAACAGATACCTTTGAAAAGGACAGTTAATTCATCAACTGTGAGTCTGGCTTCACACGCCACAACTGCCTGATCCAACGGGAATGCCAACCCCATAAGCAAACAGCCAATGAAATTACCGACAATGATCAGAAGCACTTCAATAACAAAGATCGGTGGATTCTCAAGAACATACCCCACCTTGCCAGTGTACAGACCGAATTTATAGGTCATTGTCCCAAACAATCCGACAGTGAATATCAAAGACCCAACGACTTTGTACTCTGAAAGAAGACATGCCATCCCCCCGATGCTTATCAACATCCCTGCCAACATAGAACTGATGATTGTTTTCAGGATGTTCATACAAACTCCTTCTGCCGCATAGGTCCATTCAATATTTAGATTGCCCTGAAGATCGTTCCAAAATCTCTGGTTCATCGACAATCATTATTAACATTCTGCATCACCGGGTCGATATTGTGAAGAAGAATGAGTGCTCCCATCGGGATTTGAACCCGAGTCGAAGCCTCGAGAGGGCTTCATGATTGGCCGCTACACTATAGGAGCTTAACCCTCAGGAACACGAGGTTACTAATAAAATTTTCTAACCTCTCACTTGTTCAAAGAGATTACTGGACGAAGTGAAAGTTCCCTTTTATGAGACATGAACTTCACTTGCTGTCTTATCTCTTTGACCTTTTTGGACGACACACCCACTGCTCTCGATATCTCCTCGTCATTGACCCCATTAGCGATGCAGTTCAGGACCAGATCGAGATCGCGATAGGATATTCCCATCTCTATCTCATCGGTCTGTCCTTCCCATAGTCCTGCTGTTGGAACTCGGTCAATAACATCCTTGGGAACTCCGATCATCTTGGCGAGTTGCCAAACCTGTGTCTTATACACATCTACAAGCGGAACCAGATCAGATGCTCCGTCGCCGTATTTTGTGAAATATCCAGTCATGAATTCGCTTTTGTTCGAAGTCCCCACGACCAGATAATTGAGTTTTTTTGCTCTGTTGAACAATACTGTCATCCTGCATCTCGCAGTAATGTTCCCTCTTTCTAACGGTGCTTCTTTGTTTGTGAACAACATCGCTGTGAACGCATTTACAGCCGGCTGTATATCAACCACTTTGTACTCCGTCCCCCATTTCTTGCTGAGGTCCAGGGTTTGCACATAATCCTCGGGCGGCGTCGTCACAGACGGCATGAACAGATTCAATACTTTCTTGGGTCCAAGTGCATCGATACATAATTTCGTGACCGTAACTGAATCCAATCCCCCGCTGAGCCCGATCACCACACCCTTCGCCTTCGCCTCTTCTACAGTACTGCGGATGAATTGGATCAAGATATCAACTTCCTTCTCAGTTACCTTATCTAGTCCTTCTCCAGTCATGATTGCCGTATAGACTTGTGATTATTAATTGGTTCACCTATCCAAAAAATTTCATGTGACCGAATCAGGTAGTATTATCATCCAATAAACTATACGACACTCATGGGTCTAAGGCTGGCATTGTGTCAATCAAAGTCTGCAATCGGAGATGTTGGTGCTAACATTAACAGGATAATGGGCATCATCTCACAGACCAAAGCCGATGTTTACGTATTCCCTGAGCTTTTCCTCAGCGGGTACGGCGCGGAATACAAGTCCTTGGAGGATGACATCCACTGCGCCGTCAATAAATTGAAGCTGTGGTGCATTGAAAAGGACATCGCAATAGTTGTTGGCACTCCTGCTTATGATCCGATCGGACTCAGGAATTCTTTACTTTTCGTTACACCGAAAGGTGTCACAAAATACGACAAGTTGTACCTTGCGAAATTCGGGATGTATTCTGAGAACGAATTCATTCGCGGACAAAAAACAGCCATGTGCGAATTCAAAGGAATGAAATTCGGACTCTCGATATGCTACGATATATTCTTCCCTGAGATCTACAGAAACTATGCCGTTTCCGGCGCAGATGTGAACATATGTATATCCGCTGCTGCGGTTCCTTCAAGACCATTCTTCGACAGGGTCCTTCCTGCAAGGTCCTTAGAGAACGTTCTGTATACTGTGTTCGTGAACAGCATCGGCGAGTACAAGGACAGTATTTTCTGTGGGAGGTCCCGCCTGGTAGGGCCGATGGGCAACACCCTTAATGAGACCGAAGACAAAGAGGATGTGTTCTGTGTGTACCTGGATGAGGATGTCGTGAAAAATGCAAGGAAGGAAAGACATCATTTGGACGATCTCAGAGAAGATATAATCTGGATGAATGAGATCCAATTGGATCATCTGAAATGATTAAAAAAATCATCTGGCACAATGTAAATTAATTTCAAACACCGATCTTGGATCTTATTTCTGTGAGAAGATCGATAAAGGTTGAATTCTCAGGTATCATATCCACTTTCACGCCCATCTTTTCCAGACAATCGGCAGTCGGCCTGCCGATAGCAGATACGAAGGAATTTCTGAACATCTCGATCGTTTTCTCTTCTCCTATTCTCTCGTTGACCGCATCAATGAAATACTTCGCCGAGAACGCACTTGTGAACGCATAAGCGTCAATCTTCTTCGATATCACTTTATCAACATCGGATCCTGCCTTTGTCAATCCGTATACAGCCACTTCCGTGACTGTTGCTCCTGCCTTTTCGAATCCTTTTCTCAGAACATCTGATCCTTTATCTGATCTGAGAATAGTTATTCTCTTTCTACTCAACAAATCGCCCAGGAATTCTACCAGACCTGCAGAACTGTAATCTTCCGGTATTTTGGAATCCAGGCCTACTCGTTTCAATTCCTTTGCCGTTCCGGGTCCGATCGATAATAATTCGGTTTTGCCAAAACAGTTTACCATATTATGACCTACTATTCTTTCGCATTCGATCACTGTTGTCGGCGACGCAAACACTACTATATCAGCCCAGCCGTTGGATATCAATGATATCTCCCTCTTTATCTCTGCTGGGTCTTTATGCACTATCTCCACAGATTGAAATCCGATCGCCTCGAATCCCATATCCTCGGCGATCTTAACGGATTCTTGTATCCTATCTTTTGGCCTCGTGAATAAAAGTACTGTCACCTAAGGTCCCCCAGGACATCCGCCTCACGAACCACGCTGCCGATGACGATTATTCCCGGTGCACTCAATCCTTCTTTTTTTATGGTCTCTGCGATGGTCCCGAGTGTCATTCTTGACATTCTCTGCTTTTCCGAAGAACCGTCCGTTATGACTGCTACGTCCGTGTTTGAGGACATCCCTGAGCTTATCAGATTCTCGGCGATGATGCTTGCATTCTCCATACCCATCAATATCACTATCGTACCGCCGTTCTCGGCCAAGGACCTCCATTCGATATCCTTTTTTCCATCTGCCCTCAGATGTCCGGTCATGAATGTCACATTAGAGGAGTGGTCCCTGTGTGTTACGGGTATGCCTGCTAACTCGGGTACGGAAATGGCAGATGTAACTCCCGGTATCACATGCACTTCTATGCCTGCTTTCCTGAGCTCAGATACCTCTTCTGCACCTCTTCCAAAAAGGAACGGGTCCCCTCCTTTGAGCCTTACGATGCATTTGTCCTGCTTTCCCAATTCCACTAATATGGAATTGATCTCATCCTGACTCTTCTTATGGTTCCCTCCTCTTTTTCCGACATCGATCAATTCCGCCCCTTTACATTCATCGAGGATCTCGGACGACAACAATGCATCGTGAACAACGATGTCTGCTAGACGACAGCAGTGCATCGTGAACAACGATGTCTGCAGACCTCAATATCTCCAATCCTTTGACTGTGATCAACCCCGGGTCTCCCGGCCCGGCACCAACGAGATAAACCTTTCCTGTCATGTATATCCTCCAAGTCTTCTTGCTATTTCCCTGACATCATCATCCGAATATTCCTTTGAGATGATCATATCCATCCTTGCTGGAACATCACCGATGTATGATTCAGCACGTAATCGAATAAACCCTCCGACCAAGCATGCGTTTATTCCTATCGGTGAAGTGCAACCTGCTCCTGTCGCCTTCATTATAGCCCTTTCAAGAGTCACCTCTGTCCTGGTCTTTGGATCGTCTATCTTCGATAATCTTTCCACCATCTCGACATCATCTGCCCTGCATGCAACGGCTATGGCTCCTTGCGCCGGAGCAGGTACCATTTCATTGATATCGATGACCTTGTACGGAATGTCTATCTCTGCTCTGTCCAATCCCGCCTTTGCGAGTATTATCGCATCGTATTCCCCCTCATTCAGTTTACGGATGCGTGTCTGTATGTTCCCTCTAAGCGGCTTCACATTGAGATCCGGTCTTAATCGTCTGACCGATGCGGCCCTTCTCAAAGATGATGTGCCGATCGTCGCCCCTTGGGGTAGTTCTGTCAATGAAACAGGTATGATGACATCCTCAACCGATGCTCTTGGAAGTATGGCTGGCACTATCACTCCCTCTTTTGAATCGATGGGCATGTCCTTCATTGAATTGACAGATACGTCTATCGTTCCTTTCATCAGTGCGTCATCCAATTCTCTTACGAACGCACCGAATCCTTGTAATTCATGCAGAGGAGTTGACTGATCCTTATCCCCTGAGACCTTGACCTCCATGATCTGACAATCCAAAGAAGGGAATTCTTTCCTTATCCTTTCCACAAATATCTCGGTCTGTTTCATGGCGAGGATGCTGCCTCTCGTCCCGACGATCATCGAGACAATCCCCCCAAGTATGAATCGAATGCCATCACGAACTTGTTCAATGATCTTCTGTTATGTGCCAGAGATAAAAAGTTAACTTCGAACTTCGACGGAGGGATATAGACCCCGTTGGAAAGCAAGTGTCTGAATAGATCATCGAACATCTTTCCGTCCGCCTTCCTGGCTTCCTTTGCATTACGCGGTGCGTCGATATCGAAAAAGATCTGAAACATCGATCCTTCAGACACGATGCTGCCTTTGACGCCCCTGTCCTCGAACATATCTCTGAGGATCGCCACAAGACCGTCTGTCTTGTCCGTTAACTCCCTATATTTTCCCTTCATGCAATCGATGGTCTTCTTTCCAGCCACCGCACTTATCGGATTTCCTGAGAATGTTCCTGCCAGATACACCTTGCCATTAGGCGCAAGATGTTCCATTATCTCCCTGCGTCCCGCCAGCGCACCTATCGGGAATCCTCCGCCGATTATCTTTCCCATCGTACAGATGTCAGGGGTTACATTGAATGTCTTTTGCGCCCCTCCTTCGGAAGAACGGAATCCGGTTATCACTTCATCAAATATCAGAAGTGAGCCGTAAGCCCTTGTGAGTTTCCTCACATTCTGAAGATACCCTTTCTCGGGAAGGATCACTCCAATATTTCCAAGAACGGGCTCCATTATCACAGCTGCGACATCGTTGTTCTTCAACAACTCTTCCATCTGCCATATGTCGTTATAATCCACGGAATATGTATTCGCGGCAAAAGATTCCGGGACTCCTTCGGAGCTCGGCATCGCCGGGACTTTGTAATCATCGGAATATGCCAGCACTGAGTCATGGGATCCGTGAAATCCACCGTTTATCTTGATGATCTTATCTCTTGACGTGAACCCTCTTGCCAACCTTATGGCATGCATCGTACTCTCAGTACCGGAATTGGTAAGTCTCACCA
>JGI994J12354_10003937_pt1 | contig 13609 bp, 14 predicted proteins | sample IntmicLarv3ML3BL_FD_12354 | JGI IMG/M metagenome (IMG submission 12354)
TTAAAGAAGAAAACATGAGACTGAGAGACCACGAAAAAGAAGAGCTCAGCTTTTACTCAAAAGCTACCACAGACATTGAATATGCCTTCCCGTTTGGCTGGGGTGAGTTATGGGGCATTGCAGACAGAACTGATTACGATTTAAGCCAGCACATGAAACATTCCGGCAAAAGCCTTGAATATTTTGACCCTGAAACAAACGAAAAATGCGTACCTTATGTAATAGAGCCATCCCTTGGGGCAGACCGAGTTACGCTTGCATTTTTGTGCAATGCATATGATGAAGAAGAGATAAAGGAAGGAGATGCTCGTACAGTACTTCGCCTGCATCCGTTCCTCGCACCTTTCAAAGCGAGTGTGTTACCACAATCAAAAAAACTTTCAGAGCCTGCAACTAAGGTTTATGAAATGCTTGCAAAAGACTTTATGGTAGACTTTGATGAAACAGGTTCTATAGGTAAACGTTACCGCCGGCAAGATGAGATAGGCACACCATTTTGCATTACCTTTGATTTTGAAAGCTTGGAAGATAACTGCGTAACTGTTAGAGACAGAGATACTATGCTACAAGAGCGTGTAAAAATTGAAGACTTAAAAGCTTATATAGCAGAAAAATGTGATTTCTAAAAATCATTGTAAAAGCACCCTCATATAATTATGAGGGTGCTTTTTATGCAAAATAAAATATTAACAATTTCTGAAATTGTGATATAATTTATTAGAATGCTAATTAATTGTGAAAAGAAGTGATTCATATGATAAACCAAAGAACTGCTGAAGAAGAAGCTCAATTTATTAAAATGACGCAAACCCCGATAGGAAAGCTGATAAGCTCGCTTGCGCTACCTACCATTGTAAGTATGCTAATTACTTCTATTTATAACATGGCAGATACTTTTTTTGTAGCACGCCTTGGCACCAGTGCCACAGGTGCTGTTGGCGTTGTTTTTTCTTTAATGGCAATAATTCAAGCGGTAGGGTTTACGCTTGGTATGGGGTGCGGAAGTCTTTCGTCTCGCCTTTTGGGGCAAGGGAAAAGGGATGAGGCAAGTGAAATAGGTTCTACTGCATTTTTTACTGCGTTATTGGCAGGTTTGTTGCTTACTGTTTTTGGGCTTAGGTATATTGAGCCATTTATGCATTTGCTTGGCGCAACCGAAACCATTGTACCGTATGCCATAGATTATGCAAAATATATTTTGTATGGTGCTCCAATTATGTGTGCATCCTTCGTTTTAAATAACCTACTGCGTGCACAGGGCAAAGCGGTTATGTCAATGATAGGTATAGGCTTTGGTGGCTTGCTGAACTGCGTACTGGACCCCATTTTCATTTTTAACTTTAACCTTGGTATAGCAGGCGCTGCAATAGCAACTGTATTAAGCCAACTTATAAGCTTTTCAATACTGCTTTACTTTGCGGTTTTTAGTGGTAAAAGCATTGTTAAAATAAGCTTTGCTAATATGTCTCGTTCTTTTGATATATACAGAAGAATAATTACTACAGGCGCGCCATCCTTTTTCAGGCAAAGCCTTGCAAGCGCTGCAACGGTTGTGCTTAATAATTCTGCGGCTGTATACGGAGACCCTGCAGTTGCTGCTATGTCAGTGGTAACACGCATAACAATGTTTGTTTTTTCTTTTATGCTTGGGTTTGGGCAGGGTTTCCAGCCAGTGGTTGGCTACAATTACGGAGCAGGGAAATACAAACGTGTGAGGGAGTCCTTCTGGTTTACGGTTAAGGTTGGAACAATTGCACTTGGTACTATGGCAGTTATAGGTTTTATTTTTGCACCGCAGGCAATAGGCTTGTTTAGAAAAGAAGACCTTGAAGTAGTTGCCATTGGTGCATTTACTTTACGTGCACATTGCCTTGGTTTGCCGCTTATTCCGTTTTATACCGCTTGTAACATGACGTTCCAGACAACGGGAGAGAGCGGGAAGGCAACTGTATTGGCGCTAGCCCGCCAAGGGCTTTTCTTTATTCCGTTTGTGCTAATTCTTTCTAATATTTTGGGGTTGCGTGGTATTCAAATAAGCCAAGCCTGTGCAGACTATGCCAGTTGTGGTGTAGCGATATTTTTTGCGATGAAGTTCTTTAAAGAGTTAAAGGTGAAAGAAGAGAGTGGCGAAGGTGATACGGATACTTCGACTTATGTTGTTGATGAATTTGCAGCGGATTAAATGTAAGGAGAAATTTTCGTATGAATACTATAAAAAAGATAGCATTATGTTGCTTTGTAATTTTATTTTTTGTAAGTTGTAATTATATCGAAAAGAATAGTGTTCCTGATGAAACATATATTGAAAACGAATATGAAGAACGAAATCTAAAAGGTTTACTTAAAGATGAAGAATCAGCTATAGCTGTAGCTACCATGATTGTAGATAAGTGGCTTGACACTCCTGTTTGTGTTGAAGTTGAATATATAGAAGAAAGAGAGTCTTGGGAAATTACTTTTATTGATGAATGTAATTATGAATATTATATGGATAATGCATTGTTGGGCGGAACAATAATGATTGAAATAAGCAGTAACGACTGCCAAGTTATACGAATTGTTTCAAGCGAGTAAATAAAAGGGAAACAAAAACAGCACTGCATAAAATGCAGTGCTGTTTTTCAATATAGCATATTTGTTTCTAAAGCAATAAACTTAAAACGCCCACTCTCCGCCCTTGAAAATTTGCACTTTACGCCCGTCTTTATGCAGGCCAACAATATCCGTATCTTCTGCACCTATCATAACATCGTCATGCACTAAAGAATCGTTAACGCCTTTTGTGGCAAGTTCTTCCCTTGTCATAGTTGCTCCACCCTCTACAGTGCCGGGGTAGCCGGCGCCGAAAGCTATGTGGCAAGATGCATTTTCATCAAACAGTGTGCTGTAGAACAGTAAGCCTGTTTGGCTAATTGGGCTTGAAAAAGGCACAAGGGCAATTTCACCTATATGGCGTGCACCTTCATCTGTGTCTAAAAGGCTCGTCAAAAATTCTTTACCCTCTTCCGCATCATGAGAGATTACTTTGCCGTTTTCAAAAGTAACTGAGAAGTTTTTGATTATATTGCCGTTATAAACATAGGGTTTTGTTCCGTAAACGGTACCGTTTACTCTATCTTTATGAGGGGCTGTAAAAATTTCCTCAGTTGGTATGTTTGGCAAAAAGGCATAACCGTCTTGCGTGTGCCCGCCGGCGGCTTCCCAAATGTGGTCATCAGCAAGGCCTATAGTTAAATTAGTTCCGTTTTTGCTTGTAACTCTAATTGCGTCAAAGCTTTCATCGTTTAATACTTTTGCACGGCGGTTCATACTGTCAATATGCTCTTTCCATGCGGCAATGGGGTCTGCTTCGTTCATGCGGGTAACGCTGAAAATAGCATCCCAAAGTTTTTGCACTGCCTCTTCATCAGTAAAATCAGGGAAAACTTTTTTTGCCCAAGAGGGGGAAGGAATTGCAACAATACTCCACTGAATACGGTTAGACATAGTGTACTCTCTGTATGGTTTTAAAGCGTTGCGGCGTGCAATGTTTGCGGTTTGAACTTTTTCACCGTCTAAGCCTTTAAAAATCTCAGGGTCAGCAGAGGCTATGTTCAATACACAAGCACCGCCTTCGCCTTCAACATAATCAAGATAGCTTCGTAAAACCCATGGTTTTACGTCTTCCAAAGCTTCAATAGTAGCATTTTCAAGGCGAATGCGTGAAAGCTTTTCATCGTTGTAGTGAATCACTACATCTTTTGCGCCGGCTTTGTATGCTTCTTCGGCACATATTCTGCCAAAGTAAGCGGCTTCAACAGGGCAGTTAATCATAAGGGTTTGCCCCTTCTGCACGCCAGTGCCTATTTGAACGGCAAAGGCGGCGTATTTTGCAAGAATAGCCTTATCCATAAAATAAAAACCTCTTTTCTCATATTCGGTAATTTGTTAAGTGGTATTATAGCACAAAAATAGCAGAAAAGCATTGAAAACAATAACTTGCAAAATAAAAAAAGTATGGTATAATATCAACCGTAAGAGTTATTTTTTGGAAAGAGTGGGGTGACCCGCTCTTTCATTTATGTAAAAGGTATTTGCTTTCGGAGGGATGTATGGCAAAAGGAAAAGGCAACACGGTAGAGGCAGTACGGGAATTGGCCCTACCAATAGCACAAGCAAACGGTGTTGAAATATGGGACATTCGTTTTGAAAAGGAAGGGCCAGACTGGTACCTACGCATATTTTTAGATAAAGACGGCGGAGTGTTTATATCAGACTGCGAAGCATTTTCGCGTGAGATAGACCCAATGCTTGATGAGGCGGATTTTATTGAGCAAAGCTATATGCTTGAAGTTTCATCTGCCGGGCTTGGCAGAAGACTTACAAGGCCCGAACACTTTACTGCGAAGCTTTCAGAAAAAGTTATGGTACGCCTAATACATGCTGAGAATAAAGAGAAAGAAATTACCGGTATTTTGCAAGAGTTTGAAAATGGGGTAGTTACCCTGCTTAAAGAAGACGGTAATTTACAAAAAATTGAAATAAACAAAACATCATTCGTCAAGCTATGTGATGACGAAGACTTGTTTTAGGAGGAATACGGAAAAAATGAATGCAGAATTTTTTGAAGCACTAGCGATGCTTGAAGAAGAAAAAGGAATATCCGCTGATTATTTACTTGAGAAAATAAAAAACGCTATTGTTGTTGCCGTTAGAAGAGACTACGGTACAGAAGACAATGTTGAGGTAACAATAGACCCCGAAACAGGGGCTTTTGGTGTTGCAATTTTAAAAGAAATTGTTGAAACGGCGGAAGAAGTAGAAGACAAAACACACCAAATTGCACTTGAAGATGCACTTAAAATTAAAAAGCGCATTAAAGTTGGCGGTACACTTGCCATTCCCCTAAAAACAAAAGACTTCGGACGTATTGCGGCACAAACGGCAAAACATGTTATTCGCCAAGGCATACGTGAAGCAGAGCGTAGCAAAATGTACGAAGAAATGCAAAGCAAAGAACATGAGATAATATCTGCAACTGTAACCCAGGTAGACCACGCACGCGGTACAGTTACGCTTGATATTGGCAAAGGCGAAGCTGTTTTGCCAAAGAATGAGCAAGTGCCGGGCGAAGAACTGTATGAAGGCGATATTATTAAAGTTTATGTTGTAGATGTTGTAGTTACTGACAGGGGCCCACGTGTTATGATAAGCCGTACGCACCCCGGGCTTGTAAAAAGAATGTTTGAAATTGAGGTGCCTGAAATTTTTGACGGTACCGTTGAATTAAAGGCAATAAGCCGTGAAGCCGGAATGAGAAGCAAAATAGCAGTATGGAGCAAAGACGAAAACGTGGACCCCGTTGGTGCTTGCATTGGTGAGCGTGGTAGCCGTGTTGCCCGAATTGTTGATGAGTTAAACGGAGAAAAAATAGATATTGTACGCTATAGTGAAGATCCTTCGGAGTTTATTTCGGCCGCACTTTCACCTGCAGAAGTTGTAGAGGTGGAACTGCTTGAAGGTGAACCCAAAAGTTGCCGTGTAACAGTGCCAGACCATCAGCTTTCACTTGCCATAGGAAATAAGGGGCAAAATGCCCGCCTTACGGCTCGCCTTACAGGGTATAATATAGACATAAGGCCGGAGAGCGGTTATTACGAAGGCGAAAGTGAAGAGCAATAAAACGCAAAACACCTGAAGGAGGTATTGCAAAATGAGCACAAAAAAAATACCTGTGCGCAGGTGTATAGGTTGTAATGAAGGAAAGCCGAAAAAAGAACTTGTGCGTGTAGTGCGCAACAAAGAAGGCGAAATTTCAATAGACACTACAGGCAAAATGCCAGGTAGAGGTGCCTATATTTGCAGAGATAAAGCTTGCCTTGCAAAAGCAAGAAAAGGCAAAAAGATTGAAAAAGCGTTTGACTGCACAATAGAGCCGGAAGTTTATGAACGGCTTGAACAGGAGATTTTGGGGGAATAGGTTATTTGGAGAAATTTATATCAGCACTTTCCCTTAGCAAAAAAGCAGGCGCTTTAGTATTAGGGTTTGATGCAGTAAAAGCAGCTGTTACAAGCCGCCGTACATTTATAGTATTTTTCACACAAGATTTTTCAGAAGGCTCTAAAAAAAGAATAAAGCGTATGTGTGAAAATATTGTGCGGGTTGAAGAGCTTCCGTATAAAAAAGAAGATTTACTTGATATAACACGCAAAGAAACCGGTGTTTTTGCAGTGTGCGATGAAAACCTCGCAACTCTCTGCCTAAAGCACTTGCAAAACACATTGTAGGAGGAATTACAATATATGCTAATAAAATACAAAGCAGGCGACGTTGCCAAGGACTTGAATTTAACTAACAAACAAGTTACTGATTTGCTTAAGGAAAAATTTGGGGAAGATAAAAAACATACAACCCCACTTACTGAGCAGGAACTTAACTGGGTTTTTGACCACTTCACTAAAGTGAATTCTGTGGAAGACCTTTCGGTTTATTTGCAACCAACTAAAAAGCCAGAGCCGAAAAAAGAAGAGAAAAAGCCGGAACCTGCAAAAGAAAAAGAAACAAAAGTTGAAGAAAAAGAAATCAAGGCAGAAAGACCGACAAGCAAAGAACCTGAAAAAAAGGAAGATGCGAAGCCGGCAAGACCTGCTAAGCCCGCAACCCCACCCCGAAGAGTGCCGGTGCAGCCTGCAAGTGCAACTGCTAACCAAAATGCACCGCAACCGAGAGAATTACCGAGAAGGCCGAGGCAGCCTGGGCAAGAGCTACCAAAGCAAGAACGTGTTACCGTTACGGTAGATACACGCTCTGCGCAGGTTAACTTAGATAAGTTTAATACTAGATATGAAGAACTTGCTTCAACAAAAAATGCTAACCAAAAACGTAATGCCCCTACAGGTAATAAGCAGAAGTTTGGCAATAAAAATAAACGCAACCAGCCTTTCCAAAAAAATAGGGAAACCGAAGCAGAAAAATTGCAGCGCATTCAGCTTGAAAAAGCGAGAAAAGCACAGTTAAAAGTTTCCATTCCTGATGAAATTGTGGTTAGTGAATTAGCACAGCGCCTAAAGGTAACTGCAAGCGAAGTTATTAAAAAACTTATTGCAGTGGGCGTTATGGTTACTTTGAACGACGTTATAGATTTTGATGCCGCATTTTTAGTAGCAGAAGAGCTTGGTGCCAAGGTAGAACGTGAAGTACATGTAAGTATTGAAGAACGTTTGTTTGAAGCAGATGAAGATATTGCTGAAAACTTGGAAACCCGCCCGCCTGTTGTAGTTGTAATGGGCCACGTTGACCACGGCAAAACAAGCTTGCTTGATGCTATTCGTCAGGCGAATGTAACAAGTGGGGAAGCAGGGGGTATCACCCAGCACATAGGTGCCTACCAGGTAGAGACTGAAGGAAAGAAAATTACTTTTCTTGATACGCCAGGGCACGAAGCGTTTACTTCTATGCGTGCCAGAGGGGCAGACTTAACAGATATAGCAGTTCTTGTGGTTGCGGCAGACGACGGTATTATGCCGCAAACGGTAGAAGCTATTAATCACGCAAAAGCTGCAGAAGTACCAATTATAGTAGCAATTAATAAAATGGATAAACCAGATGCTAACCCAGATAAGGTTATGCAAGAATTAACTGAATACGAACTTGTACCCGAAGCTTGGGGTGGCGATGTTATCGTTGTTAAAGTATCTGCTGTTACACAGCAAGGTATACCAGAGCTTTTGGAAATGATAAACCTTGTTAGCGAAGTACGTGAGCTTAAGGCAGACCCGACAAGACGTGCAAAAGGTGCTGTTGTGGAAGCAAGGCTTGATAAAGGCCTTGGCCCTGTAGCAACATTGCTTGTACAAAAGGGTACTTTGAACAAAGGCGATATTCTTATAGCGGGCACTGCTGTTGGCCGTGTTCGTGTAATGACGAATGATAAGGGCGAAAGAGTAGACGAAGCAGGGCCATCTTACCCTGTAGAAATTACAGGGCTTACCGAAGTACCTGCCGCAGGCGATATTTTTGAAGCTGTTGAAGATGAACGCCTTGCACGCGAACTTGCATCACAAAGAACAACCGAGCAAAAAGAAGCACAGTTTAGTTCTTACCAAAAAGTTACACTAGATAATTTGTTCAGCCAGATTGCAGAAGGTGAAATGAAGCAACTTGACATAATTGTAAAGGCTGACGTACAAGGCTCTGCAGAGGCAATTAAACAGTCTCTTGAAAAACTTACTGATGAAGAAGTTAGGGTAAAAGTTATACACACAGGCGTTGGGGCTATAAACAAAACTGATGTTATGCTTGCGAATGCATCAAATGCTATTATTATCGGCTTTAATGTACGCCCAGATGCGGTTGCAAGGGCAGAGGCAGAGCAAGCAGAAGTAGAAATGCGTATGTACCGCGTTATTTACGATGCGATAAACGATGTTAAAGATGCTATGAAAGGCATGTTAGACCCCAAAATTCGTGAAGTTGAACTTGGGCAAATTGAAGTACGCGAAGTTTATAAAATTTCATCAGCGGGTACTATTGCCGGGTGCTATGTACAAGAAGGCAAAGTTGAAAGAAATGCCAAAATACGCGTAGTACGTGACGGCATTGTTATAGCTGAGGACGAGATAGATTCTTTGCGCAGGTTTAAAGATGATGTGCGTGAGGCTGCCGCAGGGTATGAATGTGGTATAGGGCTTCAGAAATTTGCAGACATAAAAGAAGGCGATATTTTCGAGGCATTTATTCTTGAAGAATATCGTGATTAATGGTAAAAACGGAGATAGAGCATTATGGCTACTAACAAACAAGCACGCTTAAGTGAAGATATAAAAAAAGAGCTTATTGATGTTATAAAAGCACTGAAAGACCCGAGACTTGAAGGGGGCTTACTAACTGTTATGCATGTTGACGTTACCCCGGACCTTGATGTTGCAAAGGTGTACATTAGCGTAATAGGTAAAGAAAACGGAACAATAGAAGCGGTTGAAGCCCTTACGCACGCCACAGGGCATATACGTACAGAGATAAGCAAACGTATGCACATACGCAAAGCACCGGCTTTTCGCTTTATTGAAGACGCAGGCTCTGCCCATGCTACCCGTATTAACGAAATATTAGGAGAATTAAAAAGTGAGTGAGGTTCTAAACTTAAAAACAACAGCCGGGCGGCTTTTTACTGTTGCTGATGTACTTATAATCTGCCATAAAAACCCGGATGGAGATACGCTGGGCTCAGCAGCTGCTCTTCAACATGCGTTGATGCAAAAAGGCAAAAATTGTGCAATAATTTGTGCAGATGACATTTTGCCACGTTACGAGTTTTTAGATATTCGTCTGTTCAACGAAAGCTTTGAGCCTAAATATATTATTTCGGTAGACATGGCAGACACCCAGTTGTTTGGTGATACTGTGATTCAATATGCTGATAAGTGCGATTTATGCATTGACCACCATGGTAGCAACACAAAATATGCAAAAGCATTGTTGTTGCAAGAAGAATCTTCTTGCGCAGAAGTAATGCTACAGTTGCTACATGAAATGGATGTAGAAATTACACCGTTAATTGCAGATTGTTTATATACGGGAATTGCAACTGATACAGGTTGCTTCAAATTTACAAACACAAATGCAAAAACACATATGGCAGCGGCGCAGCTTATTGAGCTTGGAGCTAACACCATACATCTAAACCAATTGTTGTTTGAAAGCAAAAGCAAAAGCAGAGTTGAACTTGAAAAACTGGTACTCTCTACGCTTGAATACCACTTTGAAGGGCGTTGCGCACTTGTTTGCATTACGCAAGAAATGCTTAATTTAACTGGTGCAGATATTGATGATGTGGACGGTATTACAGCTATACCACGCTCAATAGAAGGGGTGGATATAGGAATTACTATGCGCCAACAAAGCAAAGGTGTAAGCAAGGTTTCCATGCGTACAACCAGTGAATATAATGCTGCTGAAATATGCGCACGCCTTGGTGGTGGTGGGCACAAACAGGCAGCAGGGTGTGAGATTGTTGGCAATATGGAAAACGCCAAAGCGGCAATACTTGCAGAAGTTTCAAGGGTAATTAATAAGCAGTAATAACAGTTATGAAAGAGTAAATAATTTTATGGATATTCATGGTGTGTTAGTTATTGATAAACCGAGTGGATTTACTTCTTTTGATGTAATTGCAAAATTACGCGGTATATTAGGTACAAAAAAAATAGGGCACAGCGGAACGTTGGACCCTATGGCAACCGGGGTGCTACCTATTTTTGTTGGTAGCGCCACTAAAGCAGCAGATATGCAATTGAATACAGGCAAAACCTACCTTGCCACAGTACAGTTTGGCGTAAAAACTGATACAGGGGATATAACGGGGGAAGTTTTAGAACACTCTGAAAAATTAATTGATGAGGATATGCTAAAAGCAATATTGCCAAGATTTGTTGGAGCGCAACCCCAAGTACCACCTATGTACTCAGCGGTAAAAATAAATGGTACACCGCTATATAAACTGGCACGTGAAGGCAAAGAAATTGAAAGAACACCGCGTGAAATAACAATATATGATATAGAATATAAAGGTGAAATCGGCAAAAATAGTTTTTTACTACAAATAACTTGCTCAAAAGGAACATATGTACGCACATTGCTTGAGGATATAGGAAAAGCACTTGAGTGCCCTGCTACTATGGCGAGCTTAAAACGTATTCAATCAGGAATCTTTGAATTGAGCCAAGTGGTTACATTAGAAGAATTACAAGAAGCCAAAGAAAAGAATTTAATTAATAAAATGCTAATGCCCGTATCTTGTGTTTTTCAAGATTACCCTAAACTGCAAGTTAGTGCACAAGATATTATAGCTTTGAAAAACGGCGTGAAGCTAAAGGAAGAGAGAGAAAACGGAATTTATGCCATTTGGAAAGAGGATGTTTTCTTTGGTGTAGTTAATATACAAGATAATACGATGCGAGTGAAAAAATTGTTTTTGCAAGAAGATGAGATAACTGATTAATTTTCGGGGGGCAAAATTAAATTGAAAGTATATAAAACCTTTCCGACATTGAAAAATGAAACTGCAATAGCCCTTGGTTATTTTGACGGAGTACATTTAGGGCACCGTGCTGTTATACAAACTGCAGTAACATATGCACAAAATAGTAATTTAGAACCTGCGATATTTACTTTCTCATTAGATGAGGAATTACTTGCAAGCAGAGGCGGGGATATTCTTTCACAAAGACAAAAAGAAAAAAGAATAGAGGCACTTGGTATAGAGCAATATGTTTGCCCGCCGGCATCGACGTTTTACCAAAACAGTGCAAAGTGGTTTGTGCAAGAAATATTACATGAAAAATTAAATGCAAAAACAGTATTTTGTGGCAGAGATTTTACTATTGGAAAAGGGAAAGAAGCGGGAGTTAATGCGCTTGAAAAACTTTGTGCAGAATATGGTATAACAGTTATAGTAGTTGAAGACGTTCAAGAAAATGGAAAACCGGTAAGCTCTACCCGCATACGTAATGCCCTTAAAGAAGGTAATATGCAAGAGGCAAATACTTTGCTAGCGGAACCCTATGCAATAGACTTTGAAGTGATGCACGGGAAAAAGATAGGCAGAACTATAGGCCGCCCAACAATTAATCAAATATATCCGCCACATATTTTAAGCCCGCAATTTGGTGTATATGTTACTGAAGTATATTTGAATGGAAAGACCTATGCAGCAGCTACCGGCTTTGGCACACGCCCTACTGTTAGTGGAGATAGTGCATCAGCCGAAACCTTTATTATAGGGTTTGATGGAGACTTGTACGGAGAAGCAGTGGAAACTACTTTTTACAGATATTTATACCCGCAAGAGAAATTTGCGACACTTGAAGAACTTTCTGCCCGTATAGACTCTGCTGTAAAAGCGGCAGAAGAAGATAAGGTAGCAAGAGATAAGCAAGAGAAATATTAGCTGAATAAAGGGCATTTACAAATAGAGCTTTATGTGTTAAAATAACGTGCGTTGTTGCACTTACAGTAGTATGCTTATGTAAATATTGTACAGTGCAATGCAAATATACCCACACTCGGTTTAAGGGTAAAGGCCTGTAAACGGGCATCACCTACACCTTTTACTGAGTATGAGGCTAATTATTAAAAAAGAGGTGAAAGAAAATGGACAAAGCAAAGGTAATTGCGGAATACCGCACAAGTGAAGGCGATACAGGTTCTCCGGAAGTGCAAATTGCACTTCTTACAACAAGAATTAATGAATTAGCTGAGCATTTTAAAGCACACCCACATGACCATCACTCAAGAAGAGGGCTTTTAAAAATGGTTGGCCAGCGCCGTAACTTACTTGCATATCTTCAAAAGAAAGATGTTGAACGTTACCGTACACTTATTACAAGACTTGGCTTGCGTAGATAAGCAAACACACAAAAGGCAGGCGGGGCGTGGCGCCCCCCTGCCTTTATATTCTAATTAGACAAACTTAAGCTATAGGGTAGCATGTGGTATTAGCAGTGAATTGAGCGACAAAGAGCTTTGGCGTTGAATTTATTGCTAAAACACAATGCCCTTTACAATTAAAGGAGGCAAAAATGGCACAAGCATTTCAATCAGAAAAAGAGACCTTTAAAGACTTTAAAGTTTTTGAAACTACACTTGCAGGTAAACCCTTTGCAGTGGAAACAGGGAAATTAAGCGGTTTGGCGAATGGCTCTTGCCTTGTGCGCTACGGAGATACCGTTGTGCTTTGCAACGCAACCATGAGTGAAAAACCAAGAGAAGGAATAGATTATTTTCCGCTTTCGGTAGATTTTGAAGAAAAACTGTATGCAGTAGGTAAAATACCTGGTTCTTTCCTTCGCCGTGAAGGTAGGCCGGGAGATAAAGCTGTTTTAACATCTCGTGTGGTAGACAGGCCTATTCGCCCGTTGTTCCCACATGATATGCGTAACGATGTTTCAGTTGTGATGACAGTTATGTCAGTTGACCAAGACCTATCACCGGAAATAGCAGGTATGATAGGAACTTCTATAGCACTTTCAATTTCAGACATTCCATGGAACGGCCCTGTCGCAGGTGTTTCAGTAGGGTTAATAAACGGGGAAATAGTGGTAATGCCGGATAAGGCGCAACGTGATGTGAGTGACTTAAACTTAACAATTGCGGCATCTGCTGAAAAAATTGTTATGATAGAAGCCGGTGCAAACGAAGTAGACAATGAAACTATGTTGCAGGCTATTAAAGACGGGCATGAAGAGATAAAGAAAATAATTGAGTTTATTCAAGCTATTACAAAAGAAATAGGCAAAGAAAAATATGTGTTTGAAAGTAAGGAAGTAGACAAAGATTTATTTGAGCAAATAAAAACCTTTGCAACAGAAGATGTGAAAGCAGCTTTAGATACAGACGACAAAAATGTTAGAGATGCACGGTTAATACCTGTATACGAAAAAGTGCATGCGCAGTTTGATAATGAAGATGCAAGCAATGTTGAAGATGTAAATGAGTGCTTGTATAAATTACAAAAATATGTAGTACGCCGCTGGCTGCTAGATGATGGCAAACGCGTAGACGGGCGTGGAGTAGATGAAATTCGCCCCCTTGCTTCTGAAGTAGGCTTATTGCCACGCACACATGGTTCAG
>JGI994J12354_10003938_pt1 | contig 13605 bp, 11 predicted proteins | sample IntmicLarv3ML3BL_FD_12354 | JGI IMG/M metagenome (IMG submission 12354)
GGGGGTGTCGCTTTCCCTGTACCTGCGCCTATTTCAATGGCTCGTTTGCCATCTCCCTGCCCGGAATATTGTATAGCGTCCGCGAATAATTCGGCGGGATAATCCCACCGGAATTTATCGTAATTTACGACAATTTCATCAAAGTGTATTCTGTTGTCGCGTTCCCAACCTGTTTTTGTTTCTGCCATTGTTTCTGCCTCCCATTCCATACAATCCGCAAACGGCGAACCATCAAAATAATTTTGTTCCTTTTGTAGCATATTCTTCTTACGCACTTCACTTTAATTTGTCCCGATGTTCGACGGATTCTACTGTATAGGACTTGACTTTAATAATCTTAATCTCGCAATAAACAAATCGCCGTTAATTTCAATATTAAGTGACCCAATTTGCAAATCGGCAAGACTTTTTGCGATAAAAAGGCCCAGTCCGCTACCCTCGGTGTGACGGGAACGATCACCTCTTATAAAGCGTTCCATTAACTCTGTTTCCGATATATTTAGTTCATTCTGTGATATGTTTTTCATTGTAAGCAAAACGTTTTGTTCATCGCCCGTTATACTAATATATACCCTTGTGTTTGTCATAGCATATCGGACAATGTTGGACAGCAGATTTTCCGTGATTCTGAAAAGATGCCGTCTGTCAGCGTAAACATAAACAGGATTGTCGGCCGGAAACACGACTTCAAGCGATTTGCCTTTCAATTGATCGTCAAAATCCCCCAAAGCCTGCTCGACAAGTTCGGTTAAATCTATTGATTCAAAATTTACATCCATATTGCCTGTTTCGGCTTTTGACGCCTCTGTTAAATCTATAATAAGGTGTTTAAGCCTTTCTGATTTTCGTTCAAGCACTTCCAGATATTCGGCAACTTTCGGGTTTTCACAATTTTCATGTCTTAATAAATCCACATAATTTATAATAGAGGTTAAAGGCGTTTTGATATCGTGAGAAACATTTGTAATCAGCTCGGTTTTTAACCGTTCGCTTTTCATCTGTTCATCAACGGCAATTTTAATATTCTCCGACATTTCATTTAGCTTATCAAAGCTTATCTTGTATTCGTTTGACAGCATGATTCTCGGCTCGGCGCCGGACTCGCCATTTAAAATGGCATTTCTAAGTTCAATGCCTCCCGCAAGATTGGCACAGATTAAAGAAACGAATATTAGGTCGGCCATTATCACAATCATTATTTCTGACCCATTAAAATAAAAACTAAGAAAATAATATTGGACGAAGATAACAGCACCAAGAAAAATCAACCATTTATATATTTGTTTTATATGTATGACCACCGCATAAATAATAAAGCTTTTCAGAAAAAATCCACATTTGATTCTTCTTAAAACCGCACAGCATAATATTGCAACCGAAACAAAACAGACCAGTGAAATAATAAACATCGGTAAAAAGTTTGAAACAGAGAGGCCTTTTCCCAAAAGATTAGTTTCATATCCGTAAAAAGCTATATAAATAAACAGCAAGGCAAACGCGGCGATAATTTCAACATGGATAGAATCCATTTTTTTCAAGACAGAAAGGGATTCCTCATGATTAAAAGAGGGTATCACAAACAAAACAAAAGCAGCAATGGCTAAAAGAAAGAAAACGATTTTTGTATCATTGTTCGATAAAGAAGTATCAAAAAATCGATTAAAAGCCAATCGTAAAGTAATGCTGCTCATTATGATAAACATACATGAAAATATATAAGAAACAACAAGCATAAATATTCGCATAACGCGATTTGAAAGTGATTTCAAGTCCATTCACCCGCCTTTCAAGCTTTTATTTTTGTGATTTTATAACCCAAGCCATAAATAACCTTGAGATAATTTGGGTTTTTAGGGTTGATTTCAAGTTTTTCTCTTAAATGCCTGATATGGACAGCCACAGTTTTGCCAACGTGAAATGCCGGGTCGTTCCATACCGTTTCATATATTTGTTTGCTTGAAAACACTTGCTCCATATTTGACATTAACAGCTTTAAAATATTGTATTCGGTTGAGGTCAATTCTTTTTCGTCCCCATCGACTGTGACTTTTTTCAAAGCGTCATCAAGCATAAGACCGCCCGTAATAAATACGTTTTGTTTTTCTTCCATACTTCCGAGGGTTGTATATCTGCGCAATTGTGATTTCACACGAGCCAGCAATTCAAGCGGCCTAAAAGGCTTAGTGATATAATCATCAGCCCCCATATTAAGCCCAATAATACGGTCGGTTTCTTCGCTTTTAGCGCTTAGCATAATAACAGGAATATTTTTGGTTTCTCTTATCTTTATTAAGGCTCTTATACCGTCCATATTTGGCATCATAACGTCCATAATAATCAAATGCACATCTTGATTTTGAATAATCTGCAACGCTTCCAAGCCGTCATAAGCCTTTAAAACATGATGCTCCTCATTCAGAAGATATATTTCAACAGCCGAAACAATGTCTTTATCGTCATCACAAATCAATATATTATATTCCAAAAAATCCTCTCCTACTTTTTAATGGTTATTATATATCCGCCGGTGTTATCATCAGATATTTCGTAATTGCCGTACGAGGGAACAGCAACCTTTCCGTTTTTAGAAATTATTCGATAAATCTGATAATCGTTTCCGTCAACCGATATTTCATAACCGTCATGTTCACGAAGCCAATCGATATATTCCTCAAAACAAAGATTATTGTTTTTCATAAATGCCGCATGAGGAAGCCCCACATATCTGAAATGCCAAGGCTCATATGAAATGCCGGTTATTGCGATTTTGTCTTCCGGATACCGAAGAATAAATCCGAATTTATATGCGTTATTCATCAGCCATTTACCTTGCGAGGTTTCGCCAAAATCTCTTATGCCGCCATTTATAAGCTGAACATCAATGGCAAGTCCTGTTTGATGTTCGCTGTGATTTGGCAAAGAAACATATGATTTATCGGTAGCATCTTGATAGAGTTCTGTTTGTTTTTCTTTTGTTCTGAATCCGCTTGTCACAACATATCCCGAAAAATTTTCTTTTTTTGCGGCAGCAAACATACGCTCTGTATTTAAAAGGGTTTCCGGGCTGAGGTCGATATCCGCGCGTGACAGCGCAACGCGCTTGTATGCCGATACTGTATTCACAGCCGCTTTGTTTGGAATAGCATAATCTTTATTGACAAGCCACAGATTCATAGCGTTATCAATTTCGCTTATTTTTACTGTGGAGGTTTTCATGTTGACTTGAGCGCTGTCTATTTCGGTTGCTTCTATATTGCTTTGAATATCATCTGCGGTATATTTTTGATCAGACAAACTTTTTTGATACGATAAAATACCGATAGAAATACCCGTCACAGCAAAAAACAAAAACAGATAAAACGCCTTTTTGGATTTCTTTTTTCTTCTCAACTTTACATTCCGCCTTTCATATGCTAAATACAGCATATCCGGCAAATGTAAAGATGAGTAACGAGAAAGTTTAAGATTTGTTTAATAATCAAAAGTTTGATTATTAAATGGTGCGGATTTATTTAACGGAATAATTATACCATAACAGATTCAATAAAACAAACTCGCCCGTGGCAGCGTTCTGCCTCGCAGAACCCACGGCACTTTGCGGCGCAGCCGAAAGTGTCAGAGTGGGTTCATATAATTCCAATGGGAGTTTTTTTATCATTGTTTAGTTGAATAATATATTGTTTATACCAGTCACCGTTAATCTTATCAACAACAGCTTTCTTGACTTTATCTTTATCCGTTTCAATATCATCTTCAAATTGCCATAAATCTGGATTTGATTTAATATCTACAATAAAATCAGTATCGTTTATTGTCGCCGGATGCAAAGAAATCCGCGGGTTCATGCTATTTACCTCTAATACAATTTATTCATTGCCTATTTTTTGACCTACGCCTTATTAAGAAGAATTATAACATATGTGCATTATACAAACAAAACTGCTTTAAAAAAACGGATAGATTACCAAAAGTTAATCTATCCGTTTTTTATTATTTTAATTGTCTACTCGACAGGGGTCGGGTGTAAAAACCTGACCGCTCATTTTCTTTTGTTATTACAGCTACACCGTCACAGCAAAGCCGACTTTGAAATAATAGGTGTTCGTCTTTGGTTCTTTTGGTGGACCTAAGGGGGATCGAACCCCTGACCTCTGCATTGCGAACGCAGCGCTCTCCCAGCTGAGCTATAGGCCCATATAATATTGATTTCAGATTGAGTCAATGCGATGAACCGTGCGTTCATACTGTATACATTGCCTCAAAATTAAAAGTTCATAAAACACCTAGATATATTACAATATTTTTTTACCTTTGTCAATGACATTTGCTTATTTTTTGTTAATTTTACAGGTAATATATTTGCATTTAGCAATTCCAATTGACTTTTCATTTGAAATACGTTAAAATAAAGGAAATCACTTTGGTGAATTTTGATTTTTGGGAGGTGGAAAGCAGTGTCAGGGCGAAGTAGTGAGAACGGGCGCAGTACAGCCTGTTCCGCAAAAAATGCAGATAGTAACCCGTATTTATGCGGTTTTGCTTTCCGCCGTGCGAAATAGGAATCTTTGTCTAAGAGATGCGTATCGCGCATCATCGCTCCGCAAGCGTCGTTTGCGGCCGACAAAGTGTTCACTGTCCTGTTCATACATTACATTTGGTGGGTTAAACTAATGTATGAAAGGATGAGTCGAAATGATTTTTGACAAAAAAACAACTGTAACACAAAAGAAAAACGAATGCGAGGCGGTTATCCGCCGTTATGCATTTATGGAAGAAAATGAGATGCTCACCCTGCTGGAAACCTCCAGGCAGGGTATTTCTGTTGTATCTGCGGAAGAAAAACTGGACGAATTTGGACGCAATGTGATTGTTTCTGACAAGCAAAAGAGTATGTTCGGCAGGATAATGGAGGCGCTTATCAACCCGTTTAATTTGGTGTTGTTTCTTGTGGCAGTCATCACATTTATCACCGATGTTGTGCTGTCATCAAAAGTGGATGTTACAACATCTGCCATAATTATTGCTTTGATACTTATATCAAGCGCAATAGCGTTTTTTCAGGGCGAAAAATCCAATAACGCAGCATCGAAGCTTTCAAAGATGATTTCCAATAAGGCGGATGTATGGCGCGGCGGCAAACTTACTGAAATAAGCATTGATGAAGTTGTGCCTGGGGATATTGTCAAGCTATCGGCAGGCGATATGCTGCCCGGCGATGTGAAATTTCTCACAACAAAGGATGCTTTTATAGCACAATCGGCATTAACCGGAGAATCCGCGCCTGTTGAAAAATTTGCAGAGGTGCGAAATGCTGAAACCGACGCATTGACAGATTTATCTTGTGTCGGGTTTATGGGAACAAATATGTTGAGCGGCAGTGCTACCGCCATTGTGCTGACAACCGGAAACGACACCTATTTTGGAGCAATGGCAAAAAGCTTGAGCGGTGACAAGGCAAAAAATAGCTTTGAACGGGGTGTTGATTCCGTTTCAAAGCTTCTTATACGTTTTATGTTGGTTATGGTTCCGATTATTTTCCTGATAAATGGGTTTGGGAAGAACGATTGGGGCGCTGCGCTGCTCTTTGCTGTTACAATGGCAGTGGGGCTTACGCCGGAAATGCTGCCCATGATTATGACCTCGACGCTGGCGCGGGGTGCGGTTTCAATGGCGAAACATCAAACTATTGTTAAAACCCTTTCGGCCATTCAGACATTTGGTGAAATGGATGTGCTGTGTACCGATAAAACTGGTACTCTGACCGAAGATAAAATAATACTTGAAAAATATATGGATGTGCATGGGCGCGATGATGCACGGATTTTGCGTCACGCATATTTGAACAGCTACTTTCAAACAGGACTGAAAAACTTGATTGACCTTGCTGTTATAAACCGCGCGGAGGAAACCGGGTTGGTTTCTCATCTTGAGAAGTATACCCGCGTGGATGAAATTCCTTTTGATTTTGCCCGCCGCCGTATGAGCGTTGTGTTGGAAAGCGAAAACGGTAAACGCCAGCTCATTACAAAGGGCGCTGTTGAGGAAATTGTTTCCATCTGCAAATATGTTGAACATGACGGAATTGTGCAGCCTCTTGACAATGAGCATTTGGTTGAAGCTATGCGTGTTTATGAGGAGCACAACCGTGATGGGCTGCGTGTCATTGCCGTGGCGCAGAAAAATAATGTTGCCGGCGTTGAGGTGTTCGGCGTTGCGGACGAGAGCGATATGGTACTAATAGGATTTGTCGGGTTTCTCGACCCTCCGAAAGAAAGCGCAAAGCAGGCAATTACTGCTTTGCGTGAGCATGGCGTGCGTGTGGTCGTGCTCACGGGCGACAGTGAAGGCGTTGCTGTTAAAGTTTGCAAAAAGGTTGATATAAATTCGGATATATGCCTCACCGGCAAAGATGTCGAATCCATGAGCGATGAAACGCTCCGTGAGTCAGTGAAAGTATGCGATTTGTTCAGCAAGCTTTCTCCCGCGCAAAAACGACGTGTAGTTGATGCTTTTCAGCAAAACGGACACACAGTTGGCTACATGGGCGACGGCATAAACGATGCGCCGGCTCTGCGTGAAGCGGATGTTGGGATTTCTGTTGACAGCGGAGTGGATATCGCCAAGGAAACGGCCGATATCATCCTGCTGAAAAAGGATTTAATGGTGCTTGAGGAGGGTGTTGTTGAGGGACGGCGCACGTTTGGCAATATTATGAAATACATCAAAATGGCGGCTTCGGGCAATTTCGGTAATATGATTTCGGTCATAGTGGCCAGCATATTTTTGCCGTTTCTTCCAATGATGCCGGTGCATATTCTGACGCAAAATCTGCTTTGCGATTTTTCGCAAATCGGCATCCCCTTTGACCATGTTGATAAGGAATATCTGCGTGCTCCCCGCCGCTGGGGAACAAAGAGCATCAGCCGGTTTATGCTGTTGATGGGACCATTAAGCTCAATTTTTGATATTCTTTGTTTCGCGGTGATGTGGTGGGTTATTGGGGCTAATACGCCGGGGTCTGCCAAACTTTTTCAAGCGGGCTGGTTTATATTCGGTACGCTTTCACAAATCCTTATTGTTCATATGATTCGCACAGGCAAGCTGCCCTTTGTAAAGAGCCGCGCTTCATTGCCGCTCGTGTTGTCTACGCTTTCTGTGGGGATTATTGCCATTGTGCTTGTATTCACAAACATTGCTAAGGGGCTTGATCTGGCAGCGCTTCCGCTCGGCTATGTGCCGTGGCTGGCGTTGCTATTGGTTGGCTATTGTATTGCTACACAACTTTTTAAGAACTTTTTTATCAAAAAGTACAAAGAGTGGCTGTAATGGTTGTTGGGCATTGTGTTGAAGGTTATAAAAACTATATGACAGAAAAGGCTTCGCTTTTTTCAGATGTTTGCATTGTAAATATGCTTTATGTATAGTATAATTCTACGTAAGAAACCTTACCGGAGCTGATATTTACGAATTGGCAAATAAAATAAAATTGATTGTTTAAAGCCGGTATATTCTGTGATATAATGACTTGTATATTTCTTTTATAAAAAATAAAGGGGGAGTTCAATTTGGATAGAGAAGATATTTTTAGGGAAATAAATTCTTGCTATCAGACACACAATAACAAAACGGCGGAGGATGTTCAGGCGCTTTACGCTCAGCTGGATGATCAGGAGGCCGAATACCTGAACAAACCTGTTTTGCTGTACGCCGCAGAGCATTGCGATCATGTGGGTATAAAGGTTTTGCTGGATGCTGGAGCCGATCCTGCGGCTCAAGACAGCAATGAAAGCAATGCCCTGCATAGGATGGCATATGAGGATAAACGATTCTATGCGCCGTGGGCGGATGAAGAGGAGGCCGCGCGGCTGCTTGTTGAGGCCGGAACCAGTGCCCTGCGTAAAAACAGCGATTCGGTAACCTGTGTTCATATAGCCGCAGAATACGGCAAGCTGGGCATAATAAAGGTTTTGGTGGATGCGGGCAAAAAAATGGATATACCCAACAAATCGGGTGAAACGGCGCTGCATCTGGCGTGTGACCGTGCCGGCCGTGCTGCCGATTCTTATTATACATATGCGAAAAGCAAATACGATAAGGCGCTGGCCGAGGAAACCGAGGGTATGGACGAATATCAGCTTGACAGCCTCAAGGAAAGAATTGTGAGGCTGAAAGAGGCCTGCGACAAAGAATGGGCCGAAGTGGAATTGCGCTTTGATTTGATAAAATGTTTGATAGAGGCTGGGCTTGACCCTGACCAAAAGGATAATTACGGAAAAACGCCGAAGGATATTGCCTTCAATTGTCAGGATGTTCGCGTTGCTGCTTTGCTGGCAGGAACCTACACAGAGGGCGAACAGAGCGAGGAAGATATGCTCGCCATGCAAACCAAGGGCATGAACCTGATGCAAGCGGCCGAAAAGCGGGATTACAGCGCTATAGAAGCATTGCTGAAGCTGGGAGCAGACCCTGATGAGATATGCGGCGAGGAGCTATCAAGCTCTTCGTTCAAAACTCTGGGCAAGGCGCCTTTGGCAATGGCTTGTTACAGGCATGATGCACATATTATATGCACACTTTTGGAAAACGGAGCGAGCCCCTCGCAAAAGGATTCTGACGGCAAAATAGCTCCGTTATACTTTTTTATACCCGGCGCTGATTTAAGCAACAATACCTTTGAAAACAAGGTGGTTGAAAAAACGCTTAAGGGAATGATTGAAAAAGGGTTTGATGTTAACATGGAGGCTGATGAAAACGGTAACACCCTGCTTAACATCGCCTGCAAATATGTCGATTCGGCTTCGGGCTACAATAGCAATACACTCCCCGGCAAAATGATACAGCAACTGCTGCGGTATAAGGCCGACCCCAACATAGCCGACAACGATGGGTCAACCCCGTTGATGCCCGCGTGCAAGGGATGCAGCAGCTATATGGAGGGTGTGCAGCTTTCCCTGCTGGAGGCGGGCGCAGATGTGGGCGCGCGGGATGAAAAAGGCAATACCCCGCTTATGTTCGCTGCGCAAAACAGCAATCATGCCATGGCAAAAACTATGGCTGAAATGCTGTTTGATTTTGGTGATCCTAATTCGGATGCCGTGAACAACGAAGGACAAACTGCCCTTGCTTATGCCAGCGAGCGCAATAATGAAAATCTAGTCAGCTTTTTGCTGACTAAAATGTAGGGAGAAAATGTTATGGACAATATCTTTTTAAACGCATGTAAAAACGGACAAAAAGGCGTAGTGCAGGCATTTTTAAAAAAGGGCGGCATCGAGCTGGATAAGCGCGATACGTTGGGCAACACATCTTTGTATTACGCCGCTGCCAAGGGAGCCAAGGACATTGTAAAGCTTCTGCTTGACGCAAACGCGGACGCTTCGCTGGCGAATAATGCCAGCGTTACGCCGCTTCATTCGGTTTCCGACAGCGGAAATAAGGATATCATTTCCCTTTTGCTGGAGGCGGGCGCCGATGTAAACGCTACGGATAAAAACGGAAAAAGCCCCTTGATTTACGCCGCAATCAAGGGCCGGACAGAAACGGCCAAATACCTGCTTGAACACGGCGCCGACAAAACCATTTGCGATAATAACGGCCACAGCGCCTTTGACCATGCCACGGCCTCGGGCCTGCGTGAGCTGGTGGTTTTGCTGGGTAACGACACCGCCACAACCGATTCTTCGGGCAACACGCCGTTGCATCAGGCCGTTTACAATGGACAAAGCGAGGTTGTTCTCGCCCTGCTCAAGCAGGACGGAACCGACATAAATGCCCTCAATAATAACGGCGAAAGCGCTCTTATGCTGTCCATGAAGGACAACAATCTTCATCTGGTTGAGTTGTTGCTGCAAAAAGGCGCGGATGCCAACCTTAAGCTGCTGAACGGAAATGCCCCGCTTCATTATGCTTCAAGCAGGCAAAATCATTTCGCGGTGGCAGCTTTGCTTAAAAACGGCGCGGAAATCGACAGCAAGAACGAATACGGCGAAACCGCCATTATTGTGGCGGCCATGGCTGGTGCAAACGATGTTGTGCGTGTGCTTACCGAACAGGGCGCCGATGTGAACTGTGTTGATAACCTGCAGCAAAGCGCTATGCACTACGCTGCCGAGCGCGGATTTACAGAAATTGTGGAAGCTTTAATTATGGCAGGAGCCGAACAATAAAAGGAGGATTTTAAAATGAGCAACAATATTGAAGACATGATGAACCAAGCCATAGCACAATACCGGCATTCTATGGAGAGAACAGTGAAACAGGCGCTGGAACAGCAAAAGCAAATGAATGATGAAAACGGCTGGGAAACCACCGAGGAAGACAGGCAGGGATTGATTGACGAATATGCCAAGCAAATGGAACAATACGAAGCCATGATGCAGCAGCAGATGCAAGTGCAGGCGCAGCTGCAAAATTCCTTTGAGAACGGTACTGAGCCGGATATGGAGCAGGTTGCGGCCTTGCAGGCGCAGCTGATGGGCATGGCAGACGACGATGACGATGACGATGACGACGAAATGGACGAAGAGGCGCTTCAGCAGTTTTTGCAGGAAAATGCTGTGCCCGGGCAATATCGTAAATATATACCCATCGGTGCGCTGCTTATCGGCACTCACGGCGAACCCTACGAAACCCTGCGCCTGATACAGGATGCGGATTACACCTCCGACGTTCTTGAGGGTGGCTGGGGAATCGAGGATAAGGGAGAGGCTTTGGAAATGCTCGAATCTCTTCTGGGCGGCCGGCATGCCAATTCTTTTGCAGACGATTTTGCCGCTGCTAAGGCCGGGAATTTTGAAAATATGAGCGAAGAAGACGTCGAGGATTATCAAACCAGCGTTGAGGCTATTACTGAAGTGCTTGAGCTGCCGGCCTCTATAATTGAAAATTGTAAAACGTTGTATGCCTGGGATTTGGAGCGCATCGGATATCTGGTTCGTTTATTTGTAAACATAGAATATCTGAACGAAGCCGAAGCCTGGGACTGGATGCAAAAGGCGGCCGTAAAAATCAAGGAAAACTTTTCTTCATGGGAAGAGTATATCGTTTCGGTGCTTTTGGGCCGTGGTTTTGCCATGGGCGTACATCAGGAGCCTTATGCCGTTGCACTTGATCTGCTTACGGAAAACCGGGCATTTTTAGATGCAAGCCCGATTTCCGAATTAGCATAAATTTTCAATAAATCGCAAAAGCTTCACAAATAATATTTGCCCCCGGTCGTAGAACGATGAAACTCTACAACCGGGGGCTCTTTTTTAGGATTTGCTCATATCAAATTTATTATATCTTGGTAATATTAAAAAAAGAAAGCACCATGCCGCTGCGGCCGACATGCGCGCCGCTTATTTTGTTGCTTATTGCAAGTGTCGAAATTCCGCTTACTATTGGCAGGATTCGTTTATCGTCTAAAAGAGCCTGTTCGGCCGTGCCCACGCGGGCGATATATTCGTTTTCATTAAGATTGCGTCCGATATTGGCATACGCCGTTTTAAATGCCTGCGAAGAATAATTTTCAAGAGGCTCGCCGGACGCAAAGGGCATAAGATATGATTTTGCGTCGTTGCCTGGGGGTGAAACCGGATATAGGGCTATCTGGAAATTGCCTTCACGCATAAGGCTGCTCATTTTTTCGGCCGATATAGGCTTTAACAAAATATAAAGCCCGAGGTTTTGTTGCCAGGATTGAGCCAGCAGGCTTGCGATTTCGTGAACCCCCACATTGTCAGGATAGTATAGCGTTGCATTTTGCGGTGCGCTATTTTTGCTTTTTGCCAAAGCCAGCCATTGCTGGCGCGCGGTTGACGGGTCAAACGCCACGGGGAGGTTGACAGTTTTGCTTTTTCTGTAAATGCCGTCTAATGATATGACGGTGTCGGGTATCAATCCGCTGATACTGTGAAAATATGCGGGCGCTGAAATGGCGCACTGGGTGCGGTCCAGCCCTGTGAAAAGAGCTCTTTGAACCTCGGAATCATTAAAAAATGTGTCATTATTACCGCATAACAGAGTATACGAGGTATTTTCTGTTTGAATTATATTCAGTCCCGCTGTTTGAACGCGGCCGAGCTGGTCGCCATCGACGAAAACGAGATCAAGCGAGCCGTTCAGCAGTCTTCCTATGCGTTCGTCGGCATTTTCTGTAAATGATATTATTATTTGTTTGGGTATGGCCTTAAACGGGCCCTTGTAATTTTCATTTCTTATCAGGCGCATATTGGCATTTTCGCGCCAGCGTGAAAGATAGAAAGAGCCACAGCTGAGTACTGTATCGCCTATAAGGCCGTAACGTCCCTTACAATCGAGAAAAAATTCTTCGTTACAGGGATAGCTTACAGGGTTGCACAAAGCTTCTAGAAACCGGTCGTCGGGTGCTTCAAGGCTGATGCGAAGTATCTTGTCGCTAACGGCGCTTATCCCAATGTTAGCTGGATTTCCTGAGCCGCTGAGCGCCGCAGAAGCCCCTTTTATATTTAAAAGCAAATGGGAATAAGGTGCTTTTGTTTCCGGATTTAATGCACGCCTGAGCCCGAATACAAAATCGTGCGCGGTAAGAGGGCGTTCATCGCTCCACATTGCGCCGTTTATCAGTGTAAATTCATAGTCAAGCCGGTTTTCGGATATGGTATAGTTTGCACACAAAGCGGGCTTTACCTTGTTTTCATGCATACGAAACAAGCCTTCGAACACATTGCTGGCAACTGTAAGCTCAAAATCTGTATACGCAAGCTGGGGATCTATATTTTTTGGCATCCTTGTGCCATCAAAATAAATAGTAGCCCCGGCCGCGCTGCTTTCGCAGGCGGTAGCCAGAGCTACATTCAGCAGCACAGATATAATAAAAAACATTTTCAGTGCAGTCTTGCAAACTTTCACTGTTATACCTCTATTTCTGCAATATTACCGGAAAAGCTTTCCTTCAAATCTATTATGCGCTGGTTTTTGCTGCCTCGGAATTTCAGTAGTAAATCCCGCTGGGATTCAATATATTTTCCGTCCACAAGCCAGTCGCTGTGCAGCAGCAGATTATTTACATCCGGATCATGCATGTCCCAAAGCTGTTCGATTGTGTATCCCGTGTAGGTCATAACATGCAGCCCATGCTGCCGAACATTTTGGGCCAATTCAGCAAAGGCGGGCGCCTGACAAAAAGGTTCTCCGCCACTCAATGTTACTCCTGTGATCATGCTGTTGTGCAGTATCACTTCGGTCATGCGCCGCGCCGTGGATAAAAATCCGGCGTCAAATATGTGGGTTTGCGGGTTGTGGCAGCCCGTGCAGTTATGCGGGCAACCCTGCGCAAACACCACAAAGCGCAGCCCCGGCCCATCTACAGCGCTTTCTTCAATTACACCGGCCAGCCTAAGCTGTGCGCTTGTGTCATCTGGAGCTATGTCCTTTGGTGACGGCAGCTCCTTGGAACGGGCATTAACGGTATATTTTTTCATGACATCTAATTATTCGAACCAGGACATTCGCCCAACGAATGCTTAAGCCGGTCGCCTTCCTCCGAACGCTTGGCATTGTTAAAGCCTTCGAGGCTGCCGAGATATCCTGTGATACGGCGGATACGGATAAAGGGCGAGGCCTGCGATTCTTTGCGGCCGCATC
>JGI994J12354_10003939_pt1 | contig 13600 bp, 18 predicted proteins | sample IntmicLarv3ML3BL_FD_12354 | JGI IMG/M metagenome (IMG submission 12354)
GGATTGGCCGCCGCCGGGAGTGGCAGGGACACTGTTGCTTGAATCGTTCCCAAGACTGTACGGTTCTATTTCGCCGGTCGCGTCGAGCGACAGTGTGGAGGTGTAGTAAAAATCCTTCGCATAGCTTGAAGTGGCGTATTTTTTCAACTCATCGAGATTTAGCGGCATGTATTGCGACATACGTTCCCGCATTTCCTGCATGTTGCCGCCCTGACCGGCTTGCAATCCGGATTGCAGCTTTTGGACATCAATCGCGATTTGGGCGGTAATGCTCAACTGCTCAAGCCCGGCTTTTTCCGCATCTGCCGCCGCACTCCGTATGGAGAGCGCAACACAGCTCGAAACCGAAATTGTAAGCACTATTATACCAATGAGAATGTTACGTCCTTTTGACCTTGAGATGCTTTTAAACGCGTTTATTAATACCAACATATATATCCCATTCCTTTCTCTGGGTACAGAATATCATGGAAAAAAGGTCGGGTCATGTAAACTTTATGAATGTTATGTTAAAATCATCGGAGGTGAGCCGCCCGCCATTCGCGCGGGGATTTACCCATGTGCTTGCGGAACATTCGTGAAAAAAGCAGTGCATCTTCATATCCCACGCTTTTTGCTATATATGATATGTTTAATCCGGTAGTTTCAAGCAGAATTGCGGCGTTTTCCATGCGGTAATTCATGTGATATTGCCGCGGAGACATGCCGGTTTCCCGCTTGAACAGCTCGCTGAAATGCGTGCGCGAATACCCGAAGTCCGCCGCAAGGCGTGTGACCGAGATGTCGTTCGCGGAGTTAATACGTATAAAGTCCGCGGCACGCTCGACAAGCGGGCGGGTGGTGGCTTGGTCGTGACGGCGGCGGAGGAGATAGCTGAAAAAACGCATAAGCTCGCCACATGCGCGGAGCGAGTTTGACCGGCTGTCCAGCCGCACGTCCGCGTTGATACGTGAATCATCGTCAATGCTGCCAAGTGCTCCATGAAAAAATGTTTTGCATCGCAGGTCGTCAATAATCGGATTTGATATATCAAGGCCCGCGTCCCGCACCAGCGATTCCGCTTTGCTGCCGCAAAAGCCAATCCATATATATTCCCACGGGTCGTCCTTGTCCGCGCGGTAAATTGTCAGCCGGTTTGGATGTATTAAAAAGCAATGCCCGGCGCGCAGGTCATATACCTTGCCTTCGGAGCAAAATTTGCCCTTTCCTGATACTATATAATGAAACAGATAGTGGTCGCGCACCGCCGGCCCGTATTCGTGCATAGAGTGGCAGTACTGCGAGCCGCATTGTGTTATCTCAAGCTCGCCGTTTTCCGGAGGTTGTACATGGAGCAGCAGCATTTTCCCTTGTTTCATTGGGATAATCACACCTTTCTCGAAAAAATAGTATAACTCATCCTGCGGCGAAAGATGACATGGTTTGGGAGTGAAGATTCTTCGCAGTTTGGAAAAACGCCGAAGCGTTTTTGCGTGGATGCAAACGTCGGCTCGTAATTGAGAAGCTTCAATGCATCCACAAAATTCATCCCACTTTGGAAAAACGCCGAAGCGTTTTTGCGTGGATGCAAACGTCGGCTTGTAATTGAGAAACTTCAATGCATCCACAAGATTCATCCCACTTTGGAAAAACGCCGAAGCGTTTTTGCGTGGATGCAAACGTCGGCTTGTAATTGAGAAACTTCAATGCATCCACAAGATTCATCGCAGGCTCAGAATGACAGCTACGGCGATTGATATATGATGGTTTTGTAGGGTTAGGCATCCTTGACGAACCGCATCCCCGACAAGTCAATGGTTGGGAATGTTGGCGAACAATGTTCGCCTATACTTGCGTGGGTTGCGAAGGCTACGGCGACAGATTGCGGGCGGGGACCCACAATGACGTGGCCTGGGAATGACGGACTTTTTACAGTATCAATGTTATTTGTCCGCTCATCTTTTAAATTCAATCAACTATATCGGACAAAAGTCCATGTTTTTGTGAAAACCTGTGAGCTTATGCCATATACAAATATATTAACTCTTTTGTATAATAAAATCAATTCATAAATGAAAGGAATTGTTGCAAACATGATTAAAATTACGTTTTTAGGCGCCGGAAGTACCGTTTTTTCCAAAAATGTTCTTGGAGATTGTCTCCTCACTGATTCTTTCAAAAATATTGATATCGCATTATATGATATTGACGCTGAAAGACTTGAAGAGTCCTATTCGGTTATTACAACCGTCAATAATACATATAGCAGGGGCGCGACTGTTAAAAAGTTTCTTGGCGTCGGCGAGCGTCGTGCCGCTCTTGATGGAGCTGATTTTGTAGTCAATGCTATTCAAGTCGGCGGGTATGACCCTTGCACTATTACCGATTTCGAAATTCCTAAAAAATACGGACTGCGGCAGACTATTGCCGATACTCTTGGCATTGGCGGTATTTTTCGCGGGTTGCGGACTATTCCCATAATGCTCGATTTTGTGCGCGATATGGAGGCAATGTGTCCAAATGCGATTTTGCTCAACTATACTAATCCGATGGCGATTCTTACCGGAGCAGTGCAGCGCATGAGCAGTATACAATCAGTCGGGCTTTGCCACAGCGTGCAGGTATGTGCGAAAACGTTGCTTTATGATGTGGGAATGGACGATATAGACGAGGCGGAGGTCAGGTATAAAATCGCCGGTATTAATCATCAGGCGTGGTTGCTGGATATCAGGCAGGGTACGAGGGATTTGTATCCCGAAATTAAACGCCGCGTATTGGCGGGCGAAATTAAGAATCAGCATGACCTCGTTCGGCTCGAAATTATGAAGGCTTTTGGGTATTACATTACCGAATCAAGTGAGCATTTGTCGGAATACCTGCCGTATTTTATTAAGTCACGCAATCCCGAGTTGATTGACCGGTTTAATATACCGCTTGATGAGTATCCGCGCCGGTGTGTAGAGCAGATAGGTAACTGGAACGAACAAAAAAAAGAGCTTGTTGACAATCCAAAGCTTGAGCATGTTCGTTCGCATGAGTATGCTTCATATATTATGGAGTCGGTTGTGACAAATACACCGTATAAAATCGGCGGTAATGTGCTTAACAGGGGACTTATTACCAATCTTCCGCAAAACGCTTGCGTGGAAGTGCCTTGTCTCGTGGACGCGCATGGGATTCAGCCAACCGTTATCGGTGACCTTCCCGAACAGCTTGCCGCGCTCAACCGCACCAATATTAATCCACAGCTGTTGACTATAGAGGCGGCTTTGACCGGTAAAAAAGAGCATATCTATCATGCTGCATTACTTGACCCGCATACCTCTGCGGAGCTTACTATTGATGAGATTGTTGCTATGTGTGACGATTTGATAGAGGTACATGGTGATTGGCTTCCCAAATATAACTGATAAAATTCGGATTTTTTTGCGCAATAATATTGACTTTTTCCGGAGGATACAGTATAATATGTTTCGAAGCGTCGGTGTCGGCGTGCTCAAATTAATAAATAAGCAGCGGACTCACCATGTCCGCTGCTTATATATGGAGAAGTACTCAAGTTGGTGACGAGGCGCCCCTGCTAAGGGCGTAGGTCGGGTAACCGGCGCGGGAGTTCGAGTCTCCCCTTCTCCGCCATGAGAAACTAATAGTTTCAGACAAAAATAGCCGTCCTTTTGGGATGGCTATTTTTGTCTGAAATCCTTTGATTTACAGGCTTTTTTGGCACTAATCAAACCTATAATTACACAAACCAAAACTCCTGAAATGAGCCAATACAGATGTAAGTTATTTAGAGTCATAGCCGTTTATTTGCGGGGGTATGCAAAAATAAAAACACCAAATACTATTATGCGTGAAAGTTTGCTCAGCATAAAAAAGAATTTGATTTTTGCGTAAAAGTATCATTAACGCGAAATAGTTCGTTCTACGCGCAAAAGTGCAACTCAGACGGGAAGAATACTCTGTATTATGCGAAAAGGTGAATACCCCCTAAAGGTTATACAAAAGATTATCTCATTACTTTTTATTGCATCTGAAAAAACACAAATATGCCAAACTCTAATCCGGAATAATCCGCCGCCTGAATTAAATCCACGGCACAAAAAAGCAAAAGCATTGCTTGCGAATGTCAGCTTTTTCGCTGAGTCTGCAAGCAATGCTTTTTTATAAAATGAAAAACGAAGTATACGCCTCTGTCTGTTGTGTTATGCAAAAACAGGCTCCTGCAAATTTTGCAGGAGCCTGTTCTCAAATTATAAACGTACTATTTTGTTGCTGCCATCCCGAAACGAAAAACACATTTCATTTGTTGCCGTGATTTCTGCCGACTTAACAGTTGCGAACCAAAGTTCCTCGTCGAATTTTGTGATCAACCGTTTTTGTGATTTGATTGCTTCCATAAATCGTTTCATGTTTGTACGCTTTGCTGCCCGTTCCTGTATCTGCTCATTAATCTCAACCAATCGCTCCTTAAGAATAACATACCTTTCTGTAAATGAATTATACTGACGCTGGTATTCCTTCTGGTCAAGAGTTGTGGTCGCGTTTTCTTCTATGAGCTTTCGTATCATTTCCCTCACCACATCATATTCATCCTGCAAATCATTATGCCGGGCTTCCAATTTGGTATTGTCTGTTAATATAAATAACATTTCTTTGAATGCCTGTTCAATAACCGCCTTGTTCGCAATTAATTTGTTTATGACAGCTATAAATGCCTCCTGTACTTGTTTATCCGTCAATTGAGGTGTCTTGCATTTTATTCTGCTTGAGGCTGCTTGATTGCACTGCCACATCATGCGTTTATATTTGCTTTTACCATGCTGTAGCTTGCTGCCATATAAACTTCCGCACTCACCGCAGAAAATTTTACCAGAAAAACAATGTGCCGCACTTACCCATTTGCCGGAGGCTTTGCGCTGTTTCATCTCATACTGAACAAGGTCAAATACTTCAGGCTCTATGATAGGCGGATGGAAATCCATGCCTTGTCCATTAATTTCATGCCAAAATTTATATATCCTTTGAATATCGTTCCAAGGCATTATAGATACAGTCTGAACTGCATTCGCTTCCTTCCGAGTTGGTGGTGATTTCGCATATCGTATTGCCGTCAGGGTCAACAACCATAAAGGTTACGTTTTCCAATGGAACCAGCGTTTGCTTTTCGATATAACTGTCCTTGAGAACACGAATCTTGAGACTTCCATCTATGATTATGCGGTTCGGGTTTTGCAAAACAGAATTGATGAGGCGGGGGCTAATTCTGTCAAAGACAGCAAATATGATTTCAGAGCATCTATTATCATTGCAAAGAAAATTCCGGACGAGGAAGGCTTTTATGTTTTGTTTAACAGCGAAAACGAAAATCTTATCGCCTGTTGGGAATGCATTGAAGAGGTTGAGCCATTCAAATATGATGCCGATCCTGACGCCGACAATGAGGCCGGAATCATTTGGCATGGATTATTTGAGAAGTGCGGCTGGAACACACGAATATTGGGAATGTCAAGCCAGCTATCTTTGCAACCGAAAATTGAAGATTTTGAGTTGTTTGATGACAGCTTCATCGAAGCCATGAACGACCTCGACACCAGAGCCGATAACTACATGAGAAACCAGACCATTACACAAAAAATGCAGGAGCTGACCGGAGCGGCGCCTATCCAACAAATACCGCCCTATATTTACACAGATTATCTGATCAGAGCAGTGGAGTACACGCAGCACTCCCGCAATCTTGAAGCGTGGCAGTTTAATAAGGACCGGATTCGCAGATCGCTGAAAGCAATTACCGCCGAAAATATATTGGACATGGAAACGGAATGATATTAAATGAAATATGTTTCCTTTGGCAAAGACAATATCCAAACCAAAGACACTGTGATTTCGGCAGTTATGAGGGTGTTGCTATCGTTTATCATATTGGAAAGCCTGTTATTATTTGCTGATATTTTGATGCTTTCAATAGCAAAAACAATCGCGGCTTTATATACGCTGTTCTGCATTTTTTCTGTCAGCCAGATGTTCTATGAGATTTACTGCGATAAATTCATAGCGCCCAAAAATCCCCAAAACAAAACCTACATAAATTTCTGCATTCAAGCGATTGAACTCATAATGCGTATAATAATCATCGTTTTAGTGTGATATCCACGTTAAAAGATGAAGTTTATACCCAACGACTTACTTGACAATCGTTAAAATGTTGGGTATAATATTATTGGTGATATTTATGAGTTATTTTGTAAACACGACATTGAGAGAAGCAAAAAGAATGACCGCCTTGCAGGAGAGTTACGAAAAGCAGCTTGCGGATTTGCCAAAAGGCTCGATTAGGGTAAAAGAGCGAAACGAAAAAAAGTATTATTACCTTGCATATCGGCATAACGGTAAAGTAGTGAGTGAATATGTCGGAAATGATGAAACAGTCATTCTCAATTTGCGCGAACAAATTGAGCGGCGAAAAGGCATCGAGAGTCTTCTTAAAGAAATAAAGAAAGAACTTGAATTGATGAATAAAGTATTGGAGGCAAAAAAATGATAATTTATCATGGCAGCAACGTAGTTGTTGAACAACCTGAAATATTACAAAGTGAGAGAATGCTGGATTTCGGAACAGGTTTTTATACCACCTCAAACAAAGAGCAGGCCATCAGTTGGGCGGGACATGTTGCCGAGCGCCGTGAGTCAACGGAGAGATTGGTGTCAGTCTATGAGTTCGATACAGAATCGGCAGAACGTGATCTTTCTATCATCCGTTTTAAAGAGCCGAATGGCGAATGGCTTGATTTTGTCTGTGCCAACCGAAGCGGACATGAAATCGCAACGCCGTATGATATTGTTTTCGGACCGGTTGCAGATGACAAGGTATACACCGTTGTCCAGTTTTATGAAAACGGTGTGTATGACAAAGAAGATGCTATCAAACGGTTAAAGGTCGAAGCATTGTTCAATCAAATTCTTTTTCATACTGAAAAATCACTGACCTATTGCCGTTTTGCAAAATTTGAGAAATTGGAGAACATAAAGTAATGGGAACAAATCAATTTGCAGTAGTTTTACAGACGGTTTCCACAGGACTTACAGAAAAAATCATTACAGAGACAGGTCTTGACGAGGATGTAGCTATGGAAAAACTTTATTCTTCCGCATTATATGCAGCTCTTGAAAAAGAAGAAACAAAGGTCTGGCATTATAGTGTGCCCAAGCTATATGAATTGTGGGGGAGAGAAATAGAAACGGGGCAGCTTGTGCTTCCCGAATATTGATTGGAGGGGTTTGAAAATGAGCAACACTGCACACTTTAAAGTGTTTTGTCTTGAACGGTATAAGCATGAACACAACATGAAGGGGAAAGATGCTTTTCGTCTCTTCAAAGAATACGGTGTATTGGATTACATCGGCTCTTTCTATGATGTGCTGCACACCTTTGGGGACAAATATATCGTTGCAGACATTGATGAATTCATCGCCACACGTCAAGCTATGTAAAAAACGAAAAAAGGCTGCTGTGAAACGATTCTTACGAACGGTCACAGCAGCCTTTTGCTATGCACTATACTTGTGATTAAATCTCATGACATATGCTAAAATTAGAAATATCGCATGTGTACATTCTTTTTCCATCAAACCGTATCGTCACACGCTTGGTCAGTGGATATAGATCAGCAATACCATCAGAAACAGTAATGCTTGCATCGAATTCTCTCAATATCTCAAATGTAGTCATCATTCCAATGCCGCTGCCGCCTTCACCGGCATATGTAGTGATTTGCTTTGTTCCCAAGTCCCGTAAGACCTCCGAATCAAATGGAATTCCGCTATCGTCAACCGAGATTTCATAGCAATCATCAATTAAACCTATCGTTACTAAAATCTTTTTGTTATCACAGGTCGCAACAGCAATGACCGCATTCTCAATCAGATCCGCAAGAAGAGTTTTCAATGCATCCTCAGAAATTATATTGTGAATCATATAGCTTGCATTTGCGGTAACAAAAGAATTCCTATGCTGAGTGTAGGTATATATTGTCTGCCAAACCACATCGCAACTGCTGACATTGCAGAATACAGTAAAGAGCACACTACCATCCAAGTCTTTGGTTTTACATTCAATATCTTTTTGTATAAAAACAAGCTGCAAGCAATAATTGAAAAATATTTAATAATAGCAACAGGCAAGGTTGCTCCCTGGCAGCACGACAAGGAGCAAGGCAAAGGTAAGCATATCAGTGCCGAGGGTTGGACTTATGACGGAGAATGGGAATCAGGCCTGCGTAAAGGTCAAGGCAAGTATGTTTACAAGAATGGTTCAACATATGAGGGTGCGTGGAAAAACAACAAGGAAAACGGCCTCGGCACTCATGTGGATGTTTCCGGTTGGACCTATACCGGAGAATGGAAAGACGGACTGAAGCATGGCAAGGGCAAAATCGTCTATAAAGACACCTCATATTATGACGGCGACTGGGAAAACAACGTAAGACACGGCAAAGGAACGCAAACATATTTTGATGACCAAGGTAAATATTTCGGAATTTATGTAGGCGATTTCGCATCCGACAAGCGTAACGGACAAGGCAAATTCACTTATGCCAATGAATATGTCCAGTCCGGTCTTTGGAAAAACGATAACTTTATGGAGTAGTTAATACACAGCAGACATAAAGAAAATGGGTTAATGCAACCGACTAAACGTCGATTCGCATTAACCCATTCTTTATTTAGTTGCTTGATACAACTCGTTTTCTCCGTTCAGAAACAGTTCTGCATCATGTGCCGTCGTGTATATATGACATCCGGCTTTCGGGCAATCGTTGCAACTGTCTATTGAATCTCTTCTGTCTTCATCGCTCGTATCACAGTTATAAATTACGTTCAAATAATCGTCTATCTTTTTTATTTCTGAAACACGGCAATAATCAAAAAGTCCCTGCAACTCCTCTGAGTAATTCGGCAAATCCACATCAAAGCTTGATTCGCAAATCGGGCATGATATATGCCAGCCGAGTTCATCGTAACTTGCTGCGATGAACTCAAAAATCTCACCGCAGTTCAAACATGTCACTGTCATACATTCGCCAGCCTTTCTTTTGTTTTATCCAATTCGACTTGATATAAAACCGGATCTATAACCGTTTGAAAATATTTTGTTTGCCCTTGCTTTTTAGAAAATCCTTTGCGACATCTTCGTTTTCAAATGTTTTCTCTGTGCCATCGCCATTCAAAATAAATTCTAAAGGATTTATCGTAATTCCGTTAATATGCCTTCCAACTATAATCATAACTTTTCTCCATTTCTACACATATATTTTTTGTTTCAATATCGCTTCCAAAATCTCAGGGTTGTTTACGGAAGTTTTCACAGGCTGAACCAATTCCAATGCTTCTTTAATCAGTTCCTCAATGTTGTTATACCGCATAAGGTCTGATATCAAGAATTGAGGACGCACCTCGCCTTTGTAATAGTTTTCATTGATGCATCCCACCATAGACAAAGCAGAAGGTGTATCCAAGGCAATGAAATTTTTCGCCTGTCCAAATCCCATAATTGCATATCCGCCATTGTTAAATACAACATGTTTGCCTTCGCTTATAATTCTGTAAAAATCCGCTTCTTCATCAAACTCAACACTCATTTTCAGTACCGGTTTTCTGCATCCTTCTCCAAACGGCTCCAATATGTTTATTTCATTCAGCAAATCATCGGTAATCTCATTCGCTTTGATTTCAACATCCCATACGATTTTAGGCTGTAAAATATCCCGCGACAAATGCGCCGCCGACTTATTAAGAGCCATTCTGAGTTCATCAAGCGCAGCTTCAGACGGTTTAATTGTCATACCGGCTGCCATTGCGTGACCGCCGAAGGTAATCAACAAATCACTGCAATTAACCAAAGCCTTCTGGATATTGAATTCAGGGATTGATCGTGCGCTTCCTGCCCATACCTTTTCTCCGATTGAGTTCACCTTTTCAGAGAAAACAATGACCGGCCTGTTATATGCTTCCTTTATGTTTCCGGCTAATAGTCCGACTATGCCGGAGGGCGCATTTTCAACATATACCACAAGTACCTTGTCGCCGTTATCAACACACGCTTCGATTTATAATTCCGAATTGTTTTAATAAAGCTTTTCTGTTGTGCTCCAACAAACATATTTGCGGACAACAGCGGTTGTGTAAAAGCCAAAGCAAGAGCGATAGCACGCAAATCACGAATGTTATTTCCGAATCGTTCTTCATATCGTTCCAACAATTCTCCCAAATATCGAAATTGGTATTTCTCCTGAAAGTCTGTTTCATTGGTATCGCAAAACCAGATGATGCGGTCAGAAAGTTGCGTCGAATGCGGGAGTTTTACCGGCATTGATATTTCACCGAAAACTGTCGAGCGAGCGGGCGAAAAGCTGAATAGCTTTGATAATGTTACCTTAATTTGTTCCGATTTTTTGAATTATAATTTTGCGGAACAGTTTGATGTGATTTATTCATCGCTTACATTTATGCACATTAAGGAAAAACAAAAAGCAATAAAAATCGCCGCAGATTTGTTGAATCCCGATGGGCGGTTTGTGCTTTCGATTGACAAAAATCAAGATACAATCATAGATTATGGAATTAGACAAATCGAGGTGTATCCCGACACGCCGGAGGAAATTGATTCGTTGTTGACCAAAGCGGCGGCGCGGCTTTTATCGTATTATGCCATTCCTAAAGACCATCCCTTTGTAGCTAATTATGTTGCCGCGATGCGGGATGATGAGGTTTTGCGGCAGGAGTTTTCGTATATTCCGCCGGAAATTCCCCGATTCGAAAACCGGTTTGAAGGACTGAACAACGGCAATAGTCTTATGGCACTTATTTATGTAATGCAGGCCATGATGGGTTATGGCGATGACACGGTTGAAGTGCGGGAGTTTCAGCAAATTTGCCTCAAAGGATTCCGGCGAGTGCTTGAGATATCGTCCATTGACGACATTACAAAAACGAGAAAATCAAAGAATAAATATAATTATCCATACATTGAGGCGGATGAATACTTTCCCGATGCGTATACTCTTGCAATGCTTGCATATACGCAAAGCTGGCGCACCAATGAAAACGTTCAGATGTTGGCCAGTTCGCTCAATCATATCAACGCGATAATGAAGCCGGATACCAATATGCATGTTAAGATTGGCAGCAATTATTACGGGCCGTGCTTTGCGCTTAATCGTCCAATAAGAGCATTTAAACCCGATGTCATTGACACCATTACATATCGTCGAACACTCACGGAGATTGCTATGCTGGGTGTTGGTGAGAGGGTTGATATTATCCACGAATCTGTTGCGAATATTGAAAACTCCATCGATGCTGACGGTGTTCTAAGAATGAGATTTGATTTGCCGCACAATAAAAGGTATTCGCCAAAAAGCATTGAATATCCGACAGCATATGTTGATGTTCGGCTTGAACCGGATTATAAAAAGAAAACGGCGCTCGATTGTGACTTGACCTTTTGGGCGGTGCAGTTTTTGACATTAGTGGGGTAGGAGTAGACAAAAGGGGTTCTTTTCGTCATTGCCGCCACATCTTGCAGTGCAAGCTAATGAGGCATCGTCATTGCGGGCGCGTCTTGTGCCACAAGACGATGACATGCAATCTTTTGCATTCTCACGAGATTGCATGCCATTCTGAGCGAATCCCATTTATGGGGATTATGCTGCTTAAAGGCGAAGAATCTTTGGGACATGAATTTGATGTTGCGTGAACGTTGCCAAAGATTCTTCGCTTCGCTCAGAATGACAGACATTCACATTACAAGTGTCCCTTCATCCACTGTCCTGGTTTATTAAAAATTTGACTTTGCAGCGTTTTTTTATTATAATATTGAAAAAAGGGGCTTGAAAATGAAAACATTACTAAAGTTTTTGACAGTGTTGGCCTGCGCGTATGTATTAGTTTTGGGTATAGCGGGACTTGTCAGGTTTGAATTGCCCTCACCACTTGAATGGAAAACATTAGTATTTTCCATCGTTTATTTTGTCGCCCCAATCAAAAATGTAATGTATATCACACTTTCGTTACTAACTTTGGCAAAAGTGTTTTTGTGTGAGCGAACTAAAATGCATAAAATACTTGCTATTGTTTTAGCGGTAAGCGGACTTGCTCAAATTATCATAATGGCCGTGCATTATTGTGCCAGCGTCACATTTTCATCAAATATGATTTCATCTTTTCAGGATTTTCGTGCAATTGCAGGAAGTGTTCCCCACATCGTGATTGCGCTTCTTATGGTTCTGATTTGTGTAAACGTATTTTTCGGGTTTATTAAGGAGAAAGCAGCCATTATTATTTGTGCCTGTGTTTTTATGCTCAATATAATTTTTAATTTTACTATTATGTTTTCTCATTATCATATGCTTACCAATTCTGGCATAATTCTTATGATTTCAAGCTCTTTACTGGCGGGTGCGATTGTTTTTTTGGTGAGTTATGTCAGCTTGCGAACAAATAAGGGACTTGACAAATAGCGAATAAGTTGTTGCGGGATTGATATACTGGAGGTCATAATCATGAAACGAAAACTCTTTGCAGTGATACTGTTATTTTCAGTCCTATACACTTTTGGCGTTGGTGTGGCCGCGTTGGAAAAACGGGACATTTGCAAAAACGCACGGCATGTTTTTGCGGGCGTTCGCTATGTGCCTGCCACAGATGAAATGGATGGATTGGATGTGTATCGCTGCAGGCTGTGCGGATGGGAGTATGAGGTTGTGCTGCCGTGTACCGGTCACAGATGGAGCGAGTGGGCGGTAATTAAAGCCCCGACATGTACAAAAACAGGCTATCGTTACCGAGCATGTCATCTTCATGGTTTGCATGTCGATTCCGAGACGATTCCGGCATTGGGGCATGATTATAGGCTGTCGAAAGAATCCATGACATCATGCCTGAATGATGGGATAGATACCTACAGCTGCTCGCGATGCGGCGACAGCTACAGCAATATCGTCGTTTCGGCATTGGGACATAATTATGAAATTGTCGGAACTACTGCCACTTGTGAAAGTGAGGGCGTAAGTTTATACAGCTGTTTACGGTGCGGCGACAGCTATGAGGAGCCGGTGCCTGCTTTGGAGCATAATTATATTTCGGTGATAACCGTAAAAGCCACATGCACCACAGATGGGGAAATGACCTTCACATGTTCGTGCAACAACAGCGAAAAATATATCGAGGTAATCGCCGCGACAGGACACGATTTTGGGGGTGTTGCAGCTTGCAAGAATTGTGGGATGCATGAGGAACAGGGGATTCAGCAGATGTTTGCGTTCCATGCTCCGGACACTGCTAAATTACCGCTTAATGTGCTGGACGCAATGTACACTTTTGTTGCCGTTTTTGGAATTGTTGCATTTGCTTCATGTTTTATGGTTATTCATCGGGTCAATAAGCTGTGGTAATATTACAAATGGAAAACGTCCGCCGACTGTTCAGAGTCAGCGGACGTTTTATTTTTAGGTGTTATAGTCAATTAACTTGAAAACAAGCTCATCAAATACAAATAAAACCGCATATATCAAAGCTTTTATCTGCATTTTCTGAGATGTTTTCTAAGTTAATTGACTAT
>JGI994J12354_10003940_pt1 | contig 13596 bp, 16 predicted proteins | sample IntmicLarv3ML3BL_FD_12354 | JGI IMG/M metagenome (IMG submission 12354)
ATCATATCCCCGCCGTAAAGGAAGGGCGGCATAGCCTCCAGCAGTTCGCGGCGGCCGTAGAGCACGCCGATTCCCATCGGACTGTACATTTTGTGTCCCGAAAACGCCGCGAAATCCACGCCGAGCGCGTGCATGTCGAGCTTCATATGCGGAACACTCTGCGCGCAGTCAAGGAGCGTTGCCGCGCCGACACTTTTTGCCTTTGCAATCAGCTTTTCAATCGGGAAAACCCCGCCGAGCACGTTTGAAACGTGCGCAAACGCGACGATTTTTGTGTTCGCGTCGATTTTTGTTTCAATCTCCGAATCGGGTATCTCCCCCGTCTCGCGGTCGACGTACAGGTAGCGAAGCTCTGCCCCGTAGTTTTTGCACATCACCTGCCACGGAACGAGGTTCGAGTGGTGCTCCGATATCGGAATCACCACGTTTCCGCCGTTTTTCAGCGCAATCGGCGCGTAGCAATACGCCACGATATTCAGCGCCTCCGACGTGTTACGGGTGAAAATCGTCTCCTCAAAATCGGCGCCGATGAACTTCGCCACAACGGCGCGCGCGCCGTCGTAAGCGTCGGTACTGCGCTGGGCTAAATCGTATAAACCGCGGTGCGGGTTGGCTCCGGCGGTGCTGTAGAATGCGTCGACAGCCTCAAGAACCGCACGCGGGCGCATCGCCGTTGCGCCGTTATCCAGATAGACGAGCTTGTGCCCGTTAAACTCCTGACTCAGTGCAGGGAAATCGAATTCATTCATCTTTACTCGAAATCCTTTCACCGAGATAGTTGCGGAGCAGCTCGCGCTCTTCCTCCGGCACGTTTTTCATCGACGTTTCCATCAGTGCGGACACCATTAGACGCATAGCGTCGCTCTCCGACAGACCGCGCGACTGGAGGTAATACAGCTTCGCCTCGTCAATGCGTCCGACGGTTGCGGAATGCTCGCCGTTAACATTCTCCTCACCACATAATATCAGAGGTGCGGACCGATTTCTTGAATTTTTCGAAAACAATAGCGTATTTTCGCTCTCCGCGCCGACAGATTCACTGCAACCGGGCGTAAAATCAATAGTTCCGCGGTGAATTTTATGGCACGAATCGAAAAGTGCGCCCGAGGCGTTCATCTCACAGTGTGAGGATTTGCCCAAATGCCGCGCAATATAGTTGAAATCGAGCTTGCGCTCGCCGTCACCAAAGTAAAATGTGTCAGCCGCGCACTCGGATTTATCGCCCTCAAGCTTCATATGGCAGCCGGCGTAAACCTCCGCCGCGCCGAGCTCGATACGTGTCAGCTCGACACGCGCTCCGTTTGCGATTACGGCTGAAAAATCGCTAAAATGCCGCGTTCCCGCGCCGAGCGTGTTAATCTGAACGACCTTTACAATCGCGCAGTTTTCCGCAATTACGCGCGTCAGCCCGCAGTGGAACGCCGCTGAATCCGTTTTACCCGTGTAGACAATCACGACGGTGATCTCGCTGTTTGCCTCAGCAAAGATGACATTGTTGTCCATCAGCGCAGTATTTTCATCGTCGAAATTGTAGCGAATTGTTATCGGTTCTTCAGCCTTTACGCCCATTTTAACGCGGAATTGCAGACCCGCATTCGCGTGGACGCGTGTAAACGTTGCAAGCTCCGCACTAAGTGAGCTGACGAACTCCGCACAGACGAGAACGCTCTCATGCGCGTGCGTTACGCCATCGGGAAATTGCGGCTTTTCAACATTGAATTTACCCGACTCGGGGAACTCAATGTCGAGCTTTTCGCCGTTCACACCGAGGCGTTTCCACGTGCGAATCGGAAGCTTATTGATATTTTTAATCGGCGCCATATCAGATTGCCCCCTTCATTTCGAGTGAAATCAGATTGTTCATCTCAACGGCGTACTCAAGCGGAAGCTCCTTGGAAATCGGCTCCGCAAAGCCGTTGACAATCATCGCTTTTGCGTCCGTTTCGGACAGTCCGCGGCTCATTAAATAGTAAATTGCCTGCTCAGAAATGCGTCCAATCTTCGCCTCGAACCCGATATCAACGTCGTCGCAGTTGATGTCCATTGCCGGAACGGTGTCAGAGCGCGAAACGGAGTCGAGCATAAGCGAATCGCACGAGAATGCGACGCGGCTCCCTTTTGCATTCGGTGTGACCGTCACACCGCCGCGGAACGTCGAGATTCCGCCGTCCTTGACTATGGATTTTGAAGATACGTGCGAGCTTGTATTCGGTGCGGCGTGGACGACCTGCGCACCGGTGTCAAGATCCTGCCCATTACCGGCGAACGTGATTCCCGTGAAGTCTGCGCGAGCGCCCTCGCCGCGCAGAACGCTCATCGGATACAAACAACCCGTGTGCGAGCCGAATGAGCCGGAAACCCACTCAATAATGCCGTTTTTCTCAACAATGGCACGCTTTGAGTTGAGGTTATACATATTTTTTGACCAGTTTTCAATCGTCGAATAACGCAGACGCGCACCCTCACCGACATACAGCTCGACGCAACCGGCGTGGATATTTGCGACGTTATATTTCGGCGCAGAGCAACCCTCGATAAAGTGCAGGCTCGCGTTCTTTTCGACGATAATCAGCGTATGCTCAAACTGACCCGCACCGGCGGCGTTGAAGCGGAAATAGCTCTGAAGCGGGATTTCAACGTCGACACCCTCCGGCACGTAGACGAACGAGCCGCCGCTCCAGACCGCGCCGTGCAGAGCCATAAACTTATGCTCCTGCGGCGTTAAAATTTGCATAAACTTCTCTTTTATAAGGTCGGCGTATTCACCCTTTAGCGCCGTATCCATATCCGTGTACACAACGCCGAGGTCCGCGACCTCTTTCTTTATGCTGTGGTACACAACCTCCGAATCATACTGCGCGCCAACGCCTGCAAGACCCGTGCGCTCCGCCTCCGGAATGCCGAGCCGCTCAAACGTGTTCTTAATTTCGTCCGGAACCTCTTCCCAGCTCGTCTCCATTCGGGAATCGGGGCGGACATATGTGACGATATTATCCATATCAAGCCCGTCAAGGCTCGGCCCCCAATCAGGCAGCGGCGTAGAGTTATAAACCTCTAGCGATTTCTGGCGGAATTCACGCATCCAGTCGGGGTCGTTCTTCTCGTCCGAAATCATCGAGATAATCTCCGGCGTTAAGCCCGAATCAACCTTGAATTTCGGAGCCATTACGCCCTTTGTATCGTACATGCTGACGGCTTCTTCAACGCCGTCAGTCACGAATGTTCCTCTTTTATCCCCCATTACACATCCATCCCGTTGAGAGCCGCAAAACCGCCCTCGGTAATCTTTGCGATTAGCTCCGCACCGCCCTCAAGACCGATTTTCTTGCCGGATAGAATGTGAACCTTGTCGACGGCAATGTCCTCAACAAGCTTTGAGTTATGCGTGATAATCAGCAATGCGTTATCCGCGTTGCGGAAGCGCGAAACGCCGTCGGACACGATTTTCACCGCGTCAACGTCGAGCCCGGAATCCGCCTCGTCCAGAATCGCAAGCTTCGGGTTGAGCGTCAGAAGCTGTAAAATCTCGCTCTTCTTCTTCTCGCCGCCGGAGAAGCCGACGTTGAGCTCACGATTTGCGTAGTCCTCGGCAATGCCGAGTTGTTCCATACGTGCGCGAACATCCTTTTTGAACTGCATAATGCGCGGCTTTTCGCCCGATACCGCGCCCTTTGCGGTGCGCAGAAAGTTTTCAAGTGAGATACCGGGAACCTCCTCCGGGTTTTGGAACGACAGGAAAATTCCGCGCTTTGCGCGCTTGTCCGGCGATTCTTCAAGGATACTCTCACCCTCAAAAAGAATGTCGCCCGATATAATCGTATACACCGGTGAACCCATCACGGCGCTTGCCAGCGTGGATTTACCCGAACCGTTCTGCCCCATTAAAACGTGCGTCTCGCCCTTATTTACGACAAGGTCGAGGTCGCGCAGAATAAGCTTCTCGCCAACCGCGACCGAGAGCTTTCTTATTTCTAAAAGTGGTTCCAATATTTTATCCTCCGTATATTTGTGTTGCGGCGGGGCCGCATTTAATCTATTTTCCGCCGAGGCGAATCATCTCGTCTATGCTTTTGCGTGAATTTGCAATCAGCTCCGCGTCCATCTCAAGAACCTCGCCGCCGTCGCCCTTTAGCGTGTGGTAGAGGTCCATAAGCGTCGTGAGCTTCATGTTGTGGCACATAAGCTTTTTCGACAGAGCATGGAACCGCTTGTCCGGCGCGGCGTATTGCAAATGCTCTGCAATTGAAATCTCTGTGCCAATTATGAAGTCGCGATTATCGGATTTTAACGCGAAATCGTAAATCTCAGACGTGCTTCCGACAAAGTCAGCGTGCCCGACAACGTCCGGCGTACACTCCGGATGTACAAGCAGAAGCGCGCCGGGGTGCTCCGCCTTTGCGGCAATCGCTTCAGCGCCTGTAACTGCGGCGTGAATCGGACAGCCGCCGCTTATCAGGCGTACGTCCTTTTCCGGTATCTGCGAGGCAACATACGCACCGAGGTTGCAGTCGGGTACGAACAAAATCTCCTTCTGCGGCATTGCCTTGATGATACGCACCGCGGAACTGGACGTTACGCACACGTCGCAGAGCGTCTTAATCTCTGCCGTTGTGTTGATATAGCACACGACCGCCGCGTTCGGGTACTTCGCAATCGCCTGTTGCAGGCGCTCGTACGAGAGCCCGTCCGCCATCGGACAGCCCGCCGTGCCGTTCGCGAGATACACCGTTTTCTCCGGCGAGAGAATCTTAACCGTCTCACCCATAAAGCGAACGCCGCACATAATCGCCGTCGGCTTCGTGTCGCTCTGCGCAAGAACGGCGAGCTTGTACGAATCGCCCGTATAATCGGCGACCTCAATAATCTCCTTCGCCTGATACGTGTGCGCGAGCACGGTGATGTCCTTTTCCGTTTTCAGTCGGACTATTTCATCCTGAATTTCCCGTATTGTCACTGAATTTTTCCTCCACCAATTACAGTTTCACTATCATAAAGCACCGCATATTGTCCCGGCGTTACCGCCCTCTGCGGAGCATCGAATACAATTTTGAGCTCGTCCTCCCCCGTCCGCGTGACCGTCGCCGACTGCTCGCGCATTGCATAGCGAACCTTTGCGGCACATCGAAACTCGTTCGGGGTCGAGCCGACGATTAGGTTTATGTTGCGCACCGTGACCTCGCGGCTGAACAGGTCAGCATTCTCGCCGAGTATTACGGCATTTCGCTCAACGTCGATTTTCACGACGTAAAGTCGCCCGTCAGACGAGATTCCGAGCCCGCGCCGCTGACCAATTGTATAGTTTGCAATCCCGCGGTGCTCGCCGAGCCGCCGACCGTCGACGGAAAGAAAATCACCCGGAGGCGGAAGCTGTTCTGCATACCCCTCTAAAAACGCGCCGTAGTCGCCGTCGGGAATGAAACAAATATCCTGCGAGTCGGCTTTTTGCGCATTTGCAAAACCGTTTTGCTCCGCAATCTCGCGTACCTCGGTTTTCGTCATTCCGCCGAGCGGGAAAAGCGACCGCGCAAGCTGTGCTTGCGTCAGCTGGAACAGCACATAGCTCTGGTCCTTTGTCGCGTCAAGAGCTTTTTTCAGCAGATAGCGACCCGCGCCGTCCTGCTCCACACGGACATAGTGACCCGTCGCGATTTTAGCGCATTTGAGCGCGTCTGCGCGGTCGAGCAACGCGCCGAATTTCAGCAAACGATTGCACTCAACGCACGGATTCGGAGTTCTGCCGTTCTTATATTCACTCGCAAACGCGTCCATTATTCCGCGGCGGAACTCTTCCGCGTAGTTAAACACAAAAAACGGGAGATTCAAGCAATCCGCAACTGCCGCCGCGTCGCTTCGGTGGGCGAGCGAAAAACACTCGTCCAGCACTCCGGCTCCGATATCCTCGTTCTCGAAAAGCTTCATCATAACGCCCGTGACATCGTAACCGCTTTTATCAAGCAAATATGCCGCGACGGAGCTGTCTACACCGCCGCTCATTGCCATTAACACCTTTTCAGACATTATTCACCGCCATTTTTCTACATCTAACTGATTATAATATAAAATGCGCGAATTAGCAAGTACGAGCTTTGGATTTTAAGCGGATTATTTTGTCGAAGTTCACTCTTCCGCCTGCCGAGCTTTTTTTCGCGTAAAATATCCCGACAACATTCATTAAGTGTTGTCGGGATATTCGTAAAGTCATTATTCTAAAATCTGCCGTATCGTGGCGGCTCCGTCCGCGAACTCCACAGAGCCGCGCGCGCCGTTGATAATTTGTATCTGCGGCGGAATGTGCCCGATGTCCGCGTCGTAAATTACGGGGATATTCAGGTCGCCAAGGGCGCTCGTCAGCGCATCGGTGAGCGTGAAATCCTGCGTATCGGAATAGCCGTCCGGGCGGCCGTATATAACTCCGTGGCAGTGGCGGAACCAGCCGCACTCGCGCATTTGCCACAGACTGCGGTAAATCTCGGCAGAGGTCATCTCACAGCTCTCAAGCGTCCATATGAATCCGTCATCACGGTATTTTTCGATAAACTCCGTCACCGGCGCAAACCGTGTGCCGATAAGCTTGCAGATAGTATCGAGGCACCCGCCTATCATGCGCCCCTCGAACCGCAGTTCGCGCTCGCCACCGAGTGATTTCCACTCCGTTTTCTTGTCGAACGAGTATATCGGCCCATCAAGATTCTCCCAACTGACGTAGCCGCCCCAAAATTCAGAGCTTTTCTGTTTCGTTTTGGCGTTCGACATAACCTCAAACGCGACCTTATCGGACGCATGTATATCAGCATAACCCATATTCAAAAACGCAGAACCGTGAACGGACGCAACATCGCATGCAATCGTTAGCCAGAATGTGAGCGTCGAGATATCCGAGTACCCGCAAACCCACTTAGGCGGCACAAGCGCAATCCGCGCCGTATCGAGGTGCGGGAGCATATCCATCAAAAACTCGCCGCCCCACGGCGGGATTATGGCGGCAACTTTCGGATTCTCCCAGAGGCTCATAAACTCCGCCGTACGAGTTGCGGAGTCTGCACTGACACACTTACCTGTATCGCGGACGCTCGGTGTCTCCGCAACCTCATACCCGAGCGCACGAACATTCGCGATTGCGTTGTCGAGCCGCTTGTGTAATAGCTCGCCCGCAACTCCAAATGACGGCGCGCAAACGCCGATGGTGTCACCAATTCGCAGTAAATTCGGGTATTTCATAATGTTTCCTCATTTCTTTTCGGGCGCTTCCCCCACCCTAAAGGCGGTGCTTGTTAAGAGAAGACGGTAAGATTTCCGCCCGCCTTTCCGAAGTTTTTCTCTGAAAAACTTCCTTACAAAAGCCGCCTTAATTGGGTGTTTTTACGTTTTCTTCGTGTCGTTGCAGCCGACTCCGCAAGCGTCACAGCCACAGCCGCAGCTTGACACCCCGCGCCGCTTATCGCGCACGAGCTTCGCGACGACCGCGCCGACAATTATAACAACAATAGCAAGAACAATGATTGTTCCCGGTGTCATAGTAATTCCTCCTTAAAGGCTTGTATTTCCTACATGTTAGCATATGCTAATGGCGTTGTCAAGCACTGCGCTCATCACGGAGCAAAAAAGCGAATGCATATGAGCATTCCAATTCCGATTATCATCAAAACTGTCACAGCGGAGAGGAATGTACGGTACATTATGCGGTATTTTTTGCTTTGCGCGGATTTATAAAAGCTCTCTTTTTGAGCGGCGCGCCAAAATATAATAGGGCGCATCGTTACAGCAGACCGCACGAACTCTATACATATGAGTATTAGAACTATAAGAAAAAATATTTCCTTCATTGCACAACGCCCTGCCCATCGTCCTCAATCCCAAGCGCTAGAGCTAAACGCTGCGAGAGCTCCGTCGGAACGCTGTCGGCTCCGTCGCGGACAATTCGGCGGATTATCGGACCCGCAATCCCTGTCTGCGCGGAGAGGTCAGCTCCGGAAAGTTTTGTATTTGCAACGGCTTTGCGGATTTTATCGTCAATTGTCATAAGATGACCTCCGTAAATGTATATACGGTTTCTTGCGGTGAAATTCATTATAACACAAAGCAAAAGCCGTTTCAACTATACAAGCGTGTGCAATTGTGTTAGAATAGAGCAAAACGCTTACGGAGGACGCACTATGGACATTAATAACGAGACCGTTGGCATTTCTGCCGAAATCGCCATAGCTGACTCTTTCGGCGTGCCGATAACCGACGACTACAGGCGGCGCGGAGAGCCGACAATTATCGCCTCTGTCGGCAATGTTGTTGCGGAAGCTTTTGACAATTATAATATTCCGCACCCGATTCGCCACATTGCAGAGGGTGGAAATCCTGTGGATTTTCTTCTTCACGGGGGCGCAACTCTGTCGGTAAAAACAAACATGAAGAAGCTCGGAATGGTTGCGCCACAACGCGTCGGACAAGTGTCCTCTGTTACATATTTCCAACATTTTCGCAAATTTTACGACTACATTCCGCAGACTTACATGGAAAAAACCGTAATTTTTAAAGAGACCGCCATAGCTCGAATTGACGAGTTTATGGAAATCTATTGGGAAAACCTGTTTGATTGCGATTACTTGCTGTATTTTTATAATGTCCTAAACGGCGCAGGAGTAAATAGGTATCCCGATTTCATCGTCCTAAACAAACGCGACACACCGGTCTGGGAGCGCGAAAAGTTCACGTTCACTAAGACTGCCGCGAATTGGAACGAGAGCTGTACTATTAAATACGCGGGTGTCTCGATTGGTGAATTCCAAATACACAACAACCGCGATAATTTCAAGTTCCGCTTTAAAATGAGCGGCATACTGAAGCTATCAGAACGCGGCGAAATATAGAAAAAGCGCACAAGTTTTCTTGTGCGCTTTTTTACACTTTTTTGAACACGAAAATATATTCGTGCTTAAAGACATAAAAGTCATTGGATAATGCTCTGTAACGCCAAATTCCATGCTGATTTGCCTTGCCTTTAGTGCTATCAAAGTTTTTCACAATCGTCGCCTTGTGCTTGTAGCCGCGACGGCGCATAAGCTCCATGCAGTAAAAACCAAGCGGAACAATCTCGCTATTTGCATACTTATCGCCGATTACAACGGCACAATAGCGGTTTTTCTCAAGCACGGAACACGCATTATCGACAACCTGACCGAACGCCTCGAGAAAATCGTCCAATGTCGCAGTGTTCGACAAATCGTTCGGGTCCTCAGAGAATTTTATGATATCCCAATACGGCGGGTGGAGTATAACAAATTGCACTGAATCCGTCCCGCTCTGCGCGAGGATTTTTTGAAAATCTATTGTGCGGCTGTCACCGATGTAAATATCTTCGGTAACGCCGTCGCATTTTTCGGTGTCAACTATCTCCTGCGTTGCCTCGGCAACCGATTGCTGAAGCTCGACACCTATACCGTTGCGCCGTAGCCGCTGAGCCTCAATAAGCGTTGTTCCTCCGCCAAGAAACGGGTCGAGTACCCAATCACCCTCGCACGTGTAACGCCATAGCAACTGGTGCGGAATCTGCGGAATAAAGTTGCCGTGATAATTCGCCGAGTGAACGCCGGAGCTATCGCGCTTTTCGATAACCCACAGCGAGTTTGTATCTATAAAATCGTAATCTTTCCAGTTTTTCAGGTCAATGTCGTTGTACTTCCCCATCACTTCACCAGCACGTGCAGGTATTCCGTTGTGGAGCTCGCCTTGTGGTTTCGCGCGCCTGCTTTATCGGCGCGGAATCGGCGGTATTCCTGCGTGAATTGCTCGTATCTGCCGTAGCGCGACATAATCTCGCGTATTGTATCAATGCTCATTAGTCCCTCGTTGTTGTAGCTTAGGAAGATGTATTTGAAATCGGCATTTTCAATAAGCTCTGAAAACACTTTCGCGACCGTATTCTTCGAGCAAAACGCGCTCTTCTGCGCCGTGGAGTCGCGCAGACCCGTCACTCCCGTTAGGACAGGGTTGTCATATCGTGAAATTGTCTCTAAAACGTGATAGTTTGAGCTATACTGGCGCGCGTTATACGGCGGATCAAGGTACAAAATGTCGCCTTGAACCTCTTGAATCAGCTTGTTAATATCCTCGTTGTAGGCTTTCCCGCGCGGACCGTCGATAAGCGGCAGAGGCTCAAGCACAAAGCGCTTGGCGGCGCTCGCCTTTGTGTGTTTAAGGTATGCTCCATAGACACTGGCAGTGTTTGCGACCTTGTCGATGGAGTTAATCAGCCCCGCAAGATAGCAGTAAAACTCGTCCTCGGAAATCGCGCCCTCAGAGAGCAGACAGTTAAGAGCGGCGCGCATAGCGTCACAGCGACGGCCATTCTCATCGGTGAAATAGCGGCGTCCGCTTCCGGAGCCCGGGCAGTAGTTTTTGTAGATGAATCCGTCCTCACCGTCGAGTGCGTTCAGATAGTCGAGGTGGCGCAGCTCCATTGGAGGCGAATTTTCGACATAGTGGCGGTTGAGAATGTAGCTGTAATGCTGAATATCGTTGGCAATAACGGTACAGCCGCGAGCTCTGAAATCCGCACCGACAATGCCCGTGCCCGCGAACAAATCCGCAAATACGGCAGAATTTAGCTGCTCGCCCGCAACGGCGTGTATCGTATCGCCGAGAAAGCCGAGCAGGGAATATTTTGAACCAATATAATTCATGTTTTACCCATCCTTTGTGTTGCATAAGTATAGCATGAAATAAACGCTATAGCAAGCGGTTAGAGATTCGTTGCATAAAGATAAATAGAAGCCGAGGTATTGCTTGACGTGCAATATTATGATGAAATAAAAGGTACGCAGAACATATACCTAGTCGGACATATTCTGCGAGCTTCAATATTTAAGATTATATCAAATTATAAGTGTAGTCGGCAATATCGATAGAGCCGATATTGCCGGAGGCTCGCGCAGTTGAGGCTTACAGGCAAATCAGCATTGCATCGTAACGACCTACAATTATAATGAAAACTCCCCTCAATTGAGGGGAGTTTTCTGACATCGAAGCCGCAGTCCATTAGGACAAAATAGATGCAATTGGCGATGTTGAAAGAGCCAGCCGCACAATCTCAGAATTCCTGAGTTGTACGGCTCGGCGTGGCACGCCTGAAGGGACTCGAACCCCTGACCTTCTGGTTCGTAGCCAGACACTCTGATCCAACTGAGCTACAGGCGCATATTTTCACGCCCTTGTAAGGACGTGAGCATTATGTTACCACACTCCGTATTAAAATGCAAGTGTTTTTTTCACTTTTCTCAGATTTTTATATTGAAAAAACGTTTTCCGTTTTCCATCGTGCGCTCGGCGAGCTCCTCGACGCTGATTCCGCGGGCCGCGGCGAGCCTCGGCGCATAAATCGGGATATTACGCGAGTCATTTCGCTTCCCGCGAAACGGAACCGGCGCAAGGTACGGAGCGTCCGTCTCAAGCATAAGCCGGTCAATCGGCGCGCGCGTTGCAACCTCCATCGAGGCGGCGGCATTCTTAAATGTAATCGCGCCCGTGAAAGAGAGCATAAACCCCAAATCCAGCACACGGCGTGCCGCCTGCCAATCGCCGGAAAAGCAGTGGAAGACACTGCGGTTATACACATACGGAAAGTCCGAGAGAATATTCATCGCGTCCTCAAACGCTTCGCGCTCGTGAATGATTACGGGCTTGCCGAGCTCCTGCGCGAGCTCTAACTGCTCGGCAAAGCGCGCCCGCTGAACATCACGCGGCGAATTATCATAGTGGTAGTCGAGCCCTATCTCCCCCACGGCAACCGCCTTTTCGTGCTTCAAGAGCTCGCGCATTTTTTGCACGGAATCCGAATTCATCGCTTTCGCATCGTGCGGGTGAAAGCCGGCCGAAAAGTAAATAAATGGATAACGCTCTGCCATTTTGCACCCCGCTTCCGAGGTTTCAAGGTTACATCCGGCGTTGACAATCAGCGAAATCCCCGCCTCTGCCATAGAGCTCAGAAGCTCGTCGCGGTCGGCGTCAAAGCGCTCGTCGTCGTAGTGTGCGTGTGTGTCAAAAAACATTTTCATTTCCTCCGAAAAAAGTCTTGCAAAGTTCTAAAGCGTGTGTTATAATATCGGGGTTATACGCTGGCAAACTAAGCTTTCTATAATACAACAATACATTTTGAGGTGTTTTTAATGGTTACAGCAATTGTTATCGTGGATATTTTGGTATGCATCGCGCTTACCGCTATCGTTATGCTCCAGTCGGGTAAAACATCCGGACTTTCCGGCGTGTTCGGTGGTAGCTCTGATACGTTCATGGCGAAAAACAAGTCTAAGTCGATGGATGCACAGCTTGCGCGCTCCACAAAGTGGGCGGCTGTCGTATTTATTGTGATTACACTTATTCTCAATATTGTGACCTAATATTTTGCGATTGGAACCCCTCACGCTTATGGGCGTGAGGGGTTTTTGTTATGTAGTTGTGTGTGGTGTCCTTGCCGATTAGAGCGGACACTCCATAAATCCGACAGTGAACGGCAGATTGGGTCAGACCATAATTATTTTCTCAAAATCATCCCGTTTGATTTAAACATACTAAATCGCTCATAAAAAGATTGCACAGGGATATCGCATGTCAAATCTACATTTGTAATGCCATCGAGCTTTTGCAGCATTTTAGACACCAAAGTAGTGCCTATACCGCGTCTTTCATACGCGGGCAAAACCTCCAGCAATGGTATGAAGCTTGAAATAACTCCGTCGCTAAGAGCAGTAACAAATCCAACCACTTTATTGGTTTCACTATCAATTGCCGCAACAAAATGTGTACTTCCACTTAATAGCTTGAAATGCTGTTTGCTTGTCAAGGGCTTTCGCCAACCCACAAAAAAGTCGACTAATTGTTCCGCTGAAATATTCCGAATATCATCGCAGTATATTATCATAATGTAAACCCTCCCGCTTTATCGTAAAATCAAAATACCCTTCATAAACTTCGTTTCATTGTGCGTTGCATATATTATGTCTTTTTCTTCTTTTGAACAGCCTATCAATATCTTGATTTCAGAATCTTTTTTCATCAAATCAACAATGCACATAATTGCGTCCACTTGCTTGTTTTCTTCGCTTCCGACCCACACATCTATCCCCGCACCGTCCATTGAGGTCGTGTTTTTCAGATATCCATAGTCGACTTTATATATGAATTCAGGATACTTCGGGTGTGCTGTCCCCTTTTTCCTATCAATTACTATTTCAGAGCTATTAACCAAGTCGTCTAATGCCCGCCAAAATGCCTCATCAAACTTATTCATTGATATACCCCACTCTCGCACCTCAAAAGAGGCGGCTTTCGCCGCCCCATTTACTTGCTATTAGTCAACAATTGTGCCGTAAACCTCTCCGCCGAACAGAGCCGCGGCGTTAATCTCGTCGTAGTCAATGTGCATATAAGTCGCATAGTCCGGCGAGACTCGGGCGACAACCTCATCAAAAATGAGTGCGCGCTCGCCCTCGACGCGAACCTTGATATTCTGCTTGTCAACGAGCCCTAACTTCTCTGCATCCTCCGGCGTGAGGTGCAGGTGGCGCTTTGCGACAATTACGCCGTTATCAATATCAACCGAGCCACTCG
>JGI994J12354_10003941_pt1 | contig 13593 bp, 8 predicted proteins | sample IntmicLarv3ML3BL_FD_12354 | JGI IMG/M metagenome (IMG submission 12354)
GTATCCTTTCGTTATGCTTGCGGATGGATCGGCAGTCAGACATCCGGAAATTATATCGACTAAAATTGCTATTGACGGTGTTTATAGCGGGTTAGCAGCAAATAGCGCAAAAAGTCGTTTTGATGATTGCAAATTGACCAAAAATGGCGATGTAACTCGTTTTGATAAAAGGAATTGCCGGCAGACAAATGATTTGCATCTTAAAATAAAGCTTGATTATGCACTTAAGTCTTTACAACGTTTATCTGCTACATGTTATAACTCCCAATTACTGCTTATGGGGGAGAGTTATGGGTATACCGACAAGAACTCACATAATAACAGGATGTTAAAGTTCGGTATTTCATCAGCTCATATTTGGTCGGATGGGGAATATTTCATTATTCTGAAAGATAATCAAGCGCCTTTTGCCAAAATTAATTTCCACCTGAATGGTGATGTTATTCTCGTTGACAAACCCGAAGGCATCACTGATGATAAAAGAATTTCTATTCTGGCTAATTTTCTTGAAACAAATAAAAGCTGGAAAGAAAAGTTTCAGACTCTGCCGGGAATAGGTGATATCCGCCTGAAAATCTGGGAGCAATCCGAATTATTTGCGCTAAACAAATTAAGGCGTGAACACAATCTTCACACTATAGATCTGGCGTCTCATTTTCTTCTTATCGGACCGGAAAACGGGCATAAAGTTAGTATTGCCTGCGCGATAGCTGATATTATTGACATCATGAAAAGTTTTATTCATAAAAGCGCCAAAGATATTGTGGAAGAGCTACGTCAAAAAGAGCGGTCTACAAACGACTATTGCTATGCGGATAATAATATTATTGATTTCCGTTCCTCTTATTACTTTGATAATCTTTCATCATTCTTTACACCGGAAGGAATCATTGTTTAGGAAAAATAGAAAGTTCTATACAAAAAAAGTCAACAGGATGGTCTTTGGCTTTTGGGGGCACAGAATCGGAGATAAGGCAACTCTTCGAACTGGCCCCAAATTTGAAATCATATTTTTCGGCTCAGAATTACTTTCATGTTCTACCATCTTCGATCAATGATGTATTATCCGACATTAAAGCGAGTCTGGCGCAAATGTCCTTCACGATTGAACCGGAAGCGTGTCGCAACTTTACAAATATCTCAAATCGGAAGAAGAACATGGAAATCTGAAACTGTGGAACCAATCAACAACAGATCTGTTTATCAGAGAGCAGATACTTCCGGTTGCACAGCAAAGAATATTCAACAGCAGAGTTTACACTCGCGAAGTCGATTTAAATGTTTTGACGACCATTTACTCCGACGACGTCGATAAGTTGGTTTCTGTCAAAAAAGGGAATGATTCTTTCGCTGAATGTATGAGTTTGTTTGATAACCTCATAGGCCTGAACAGCATTAAAGAGAATGTGAAAGACATGTTTAATATGCTGTATTTCAACAACAGACGAAAAAACATGGGACTTCCCACACAACAGGCAACATCGCATCACATGATTTTCACCGGCAATCCGGGAACAGGTAAAACTACAGTTGCAAAGCTGATCGGAAAGATATACCATTCGCTGGGTATCATCTCAAAAGGTGGAGTAATCGTTACGGAACGAAGCAAAATTGTCGGTCGATATATTGGCGAGACAGAGAAAAAAATGCTTGAGTTACTTAGCAAAGCCCAAGGAAATGTATTGTTTATCGACGAAGCTTACAGCTTGTGCGACAGCAAGAGCGACCGCAAGGATTTCGGGCAACGGGCCATTGAAGCGCTTCTGACGGTTCTTTCGCAGGATAACCCGGATATGATAGTCATCTTCGCAGGCTACCAAAAGGAGATGGATTATATGATGGACACAAATATCGGTCTGCAGGGACGTTTCCCGCACAAGTTCCATTTCGAAGATTATTCGGCGGAAGAGCTGCTGCAAATTGGCGATATGTTGACAGAAAAAGGAGCATACATATTTACACAGGAAGCTCGTGAACTGTGGATAAGCTATGTGACAGAATCGCACCGGGGAAAAGACCGTTTTTTCAGCAACGCACGATGGATAAACCAGACAGTAAGTCACGGATTATTAACTATCATGGCGCAACGTATAATGCAACTTCCTGAGATTAAGAATAAAAAATTCCTGCAAACAATAGAAAAGGAAGATATCCTGACACTTATCGATAAGACAAAGATGCAAAACGAAGTAAGAAATATCAGGCCTGTAGTAGGTTTCCGGGCCTGATATTTAAAGTTTTCAAACAGACATAATCATTTAACAATCTGCCACTTATTAAACCATTATGCTACGCAAAGTATTATCCGACCTTTAATTATCAATCTTTAACAATAATAACGTATCATTATCATTCTCTTTATGTAAATTTGCTGCAAAATGGGAATTTTATTAATCACAAGTAAATTATCAGTTATGAGAAAATTTTTATTATACATCCTTGTAATAATTTTATTTATCCCGACCTCTTGGGGGCAAAACAGGTCTGTTTCGGGAACTGTAGTTTCAAAGAATGAAACTCCCGTAAATAAAATAAAAGTGTCCATAGCCGGATTGCCGTTTTATGACACATCAAAGAAAGATGGCAGTTTTACTTTGGACAAAGCACGTTCCGATGATACAATAGTTGTTCAATTGAAGAACAAGACTTATGCTTCTTTTATGTTAGGTGAGTGTGATAAATTGAAAATAGTATTATTAGACGATGAGGTTGCGATTCATAGAGAAGGGGTTGATACGGAAAAAGTGTATATCATGAAAGGAACATTTATTTTTAATGAAGCCAAATCCAACTCTGTTATTACAGCAAAAATGATTGATCGAATGAGGCCGCATACACTTGCTGATGCACTAAAGACTTTTGTTCCGGGAATAAGTTTCAATCAAGGAAATCTTGTATTACAACCTCCTAAGTCTATCGCTCTGGGTAACACCGCGTTAATTTATTTAGATGGGATGGAATCGTCATTTGAACACGTAAATGGTATATCTGTTTATGATATTGAGCGTGTTGAAATAGACAAAAGTGGATACGGATACGGTGCAAGGGGCGCTAACGGAGTTTTAATTGTAAATACTAAAAGAGAAAAATTTTAATTAACAATCCCGACATTATAAAAAATTATTTATGAATAAATATCAATTACTTGCATTAGCGCTTGTCATATTCATTTCGTCTGCCATGGGGCAAGACAAGACAGTGACAGGCACTGTAGTTTCCGGTGAGAACAGTCCGTTAAGTAAGATAAAACTGACGGTCGAAGGATTGCCGTTTGGTGATGTAACAAAGAAAGATGGCTCTTTTAAGTTGGAAAAGGTACAATCAGATGACATTATTGTTGTTCAACTGAAGAACAAAACAAATGCTAAATTTCATTTGGGCGATTGTAGTACTCTGAAACTAATCGTGTCGGACGATATGGTGACAGTTAATAGAGACGGTGTTGCCATGGAAAAGGCACTTGCTCAAAAGAAAGTATATAGTTCATCGGGGGGTGCCAATTCCGATAATATCATTACTGCAAAGATGATAGAAAGATTGCACCCGCGAACAGTTTCCGAAGCAATAAAAATGAAGAGTCCAAGTTTCAATACACAGCCTGTTTCCATTAATTCAGGCAAGACGCCATTAGTTTATTTAGATGGAGTGGAGACTACTTTCGACAATATTCACAGTGTACCTATTCAATATGTAGAATCTATTGAGATAAATAAACATGGTGATGGTTATGGTGCAAGAGGCGCTGCCGGAGTAATTATTGTCAAAACAAAAAAGTGACAAATAAACGAAAAAGTTAAAGTTAAAAAAAATCGAAGATAGGCGGCACCTTGGCAATAAAAATAAGTAAACTTATTTTGTATTGCTCTCGGCTTGCACTATCTTTGCCCCCATGGATTTTAACTTAGAATATAAAGATACGTCATCCAATGCACGTGCGGGGGTATTAACGACAGACCATGGGTGCATAGAAACGCCAATATTCATGCCGGTCGGAACGCAGGGAACGGTTAAAGCTGTACATTTAACGGAGTTGCGTGATGATATAAAAGCGCAGATTATACTTGGAAACACTTACCATCTTTATTTACGACCCGGGCTTGAGATTCTAAAAAAAGCAGGCGGGCTTCACCGCTTTGAAGGATGGGAACGACCTATCCTGACAGATAGCGGCGGTTTTCAGGTTTTCTCGCTTGCGGCAAACAGAAAACTAAGTGATGAAGGGGCGGAGTTTCGTTCGCATATCGACGGCAGCAAACATTTTTTTTCACCCGAGAAAGTGATGGATATACAACGTACAATTGGCGCTGACATTATTATGGCTTTCGACGAGTGTTGTCCGGGTGATGCAGACTACAACTATGCAAAAAGATCGCTGTCTCTCACCGAACTGTGGCTCAAACGTTGTGTAAATCATTTCAACGACACAGAACCTGAGTACGGTTACGCTCAATGCCTTTTTCCTATCGTACAGGGATGCGTATATCCGGAGCTGCGTAAACAGGCTGCTGCCAATGTAGCCGAAATTGGCGCTGACGGATATGCTATCGGCGGACTTGCAGTCGGTGAACCGACAGAAAAGATGTATGAGATGATTGAAATTGTCAATGATATATTGCCGGACAACAAACCGCGTTACCTTATGGGAGTTGGCACACCTGTTAACCTCCTCGAAGCAATAGAGCGGGGTGTTGATATGTTCGACTGTATTATGCCTACACGTAATGGGCGCAACGGACAGTTGTTCACCATAAACGGTACGATGAATATGCGCAACCGTAAATGGGCGGACGACTTTTCTCCAATAGACGAAAACGGCTATTCCTACGTTGATATGTTATACAGCAAAGCGTATCTTCATCATCTTTTCAAAGCTGACGAGATACTGGCGCTGCAGATAGCATCTATTCATAATCTGGCATTTTACCTGTGGCTTGTGAAAGAAGCACGACGATGTATTATTGACGGAAATTTTTCAACGTGGAAAAAAAACATTATTCCGGAATTGAGTAAAAGAGTATGAAGTTGAGTGATTTCAAATTGAAACGAATTGATTGGTATATTATCGGGAAGTTTCTCGGGACGTTTGGTTTCATCATGTCGGGCATGATGTTGATCGTTATTGTTTTCGACATCAATGAAAAACTCGACAAATTTATGGTTCCGGAAATAACGCTGAAAGAAATAATCTTTGACTACTATCTGAATTTCATCCCATATTTCCTCAGTTTGTTTGCCTCGTTATTTACATTCATCGCTGTCATTTTTTTTACATCAAAGTTGGCAGACAAATCCGAGATAATTGCAATGCTTTCTACCGGAATGAGCTTCGATCGCCTTCTTTTACCTTATGGCATCTCAGCCTTAATAATTTCCGCATCGATATTTGTGCTGAGCGCATATATCATACCGCCTGCCAATGAAAAACGTATTGAATTTGAGTACACATATATAAAAAAAGGTAAGAAACAGGAATACGGGCGTAACATACAACTTGAAGTCGAACCGGGATTGTATGCCTATTTCGATAGATATCAAAATACATCGCGCATGGGATATAGTTTTACGCTTGATCGTTTCGAAGGAAAATCGCTCGTGTCGAAGCTTACTGCAAATTCAATCAAATATGATTCGTTACATAACTGGACAATAATTGACTACATTATACGTGATTTTGATGGTATGTACGAGAACATATCATCAGGAACACGTAAAGATACCACATTGATGTTCGTGCCCGAAGACTTCCTGATTGCCGAAAATGATTGCGAGAAAATGACAAGTCCTGAACTGTCAGAATATATCGAACGACAGAAACAGAGAGGTATAGGCAACATACAAACATTTGAAATTGAATATCATAAACGAATTGCAAATGCGTTTTCGTTCTTTATCCTTACTGTCATTGGTGTATCCTTGGCTTCATATAAGAAAAAAGGCGGAATGGGATTAAATATCGGTATCGGACTCGGCTTGAGTTTTTCTTACATTTTGTTTATGACCGTTACAGCGTCTTTTGCTGTCAGCGGACTTGTAAGCCCTATGATTGCATCATGGATCCCTAATATTCTCTATACATTTATTGCTGTTTATTTATATCGTAAAGCGCCAAGATAAAAAAATTATGCGAACATCAGCTCTTCAATATCTGTATCTGCAAAAACCGATAAGCACGGTAATCTTATTATGTGCTATCGCTCTCCTGCCGTGGCTCGGCAATGACTTTTACACAAAAGGTGAACCACGCGAAGCGTCTGTCGCTGTTTCCATGATTGAATCGGGCGACTGGGTCTTACCGAAAGTCTACGCAAACGAATTTGCATATAAACCGCCTATGGCTCATTGGCTTATGGCAGCATCCTCACTTCCGCAGGGACATGTCTCGGAGTTCACCTCGCGCCTGCCGTCAGCTTTGGCGCAAATCATCCTTTTAGGATTCGTACTTGCTTTTTTCGGCAAAAGAATACGATTCCAGGAAGCGTTTATCGCTACGCTCCTGCTTCTTACATGCTTCGAGATACACCGTGCAGGTATGACTGCGCGTGTAGATATGGTACTTACAATGTTTACCGTCCTCGGGCTTATGCAACTCTACAGGTGGGAAAACAAGCTCGAGTTGAAAGGGCTTCCCGTAATAATACCGATATTATTCAGCGGTGCAATACTTACAAAAGGACCGGTGGGCATTATCCTTCCGCTTTTTATTTTCTTCGTTTATCTGCTGATACTTCACAAACACTCGTTTTTGAAAATCATAAAATCACTCGTATATATTGGCGTTTCGTCGCTGTTTATCCCCATGATATGGTATGTTGCAGCCTACAGGCAGGGTGGTGACGAATTTCTGAATGTAATCTTAGCCGAAAATTTCGGGCGTTTTTTTCACTTGGACCAAAGCAATATCAATTATGACCTGGGGCATGAAGAAGGTGTTTTTTACAACTTTCTGACTCTGCTTTCCGGCTTTATCCCTTGGACCTTGCTGTTCGTTCTCACACTTTGCGGTGCTAAATGGCGCATGCCGCGCAAATCGTTTAAGCAGATAATCAAAGATGCCCGGGATTGGTTTATGTCTATTGATAAGATGAAACGGTTCAGTATAGTAGCTGCCGTATGTATCATTTTCTTCTACACTATCCCATCGAGCAAAAGAAGTGTTTACCTGATGCCTGCCTATCCTTTCATATCGATACTCCTCGCGCAATATTTCATCTATATCACAGAAAATCGCGCTAAGGTAACCAGAGTCTTCGCATATATACTCACATCATTAGTGTCGATAGCCTTCATCGCAGGAATGTTAATGATGACGAATATCGTTGATTTCAACACTGTCGTTGCTGAATATACCGACAAAGCGTCGACTGTACATACAGTGGAATGTATTACCGCAGCCTTCGATCCCGGTAGTGCATCGTGCTGGATAATTATGGCGTTATTGCTTGGGGCGATAATAACAGCAATCTACCAGACAACAAAACGTATAAATATCAAGATACTGTATGCCACCATATTACTAACATTTTGTCTAAATCTCTTTATCGACGGTATCATAATGAACGGCATCAAGAACGATTCATCACCACGTCCTTTTGCAGAGCAGATAATCAAAGAATATAACCTTGACGGAAATGTTTTCGTAATGAACAATCTCCGCGAATACATTAACTTGTATGGCATGAATTTTTATATGGGAAATAATTTCCGTGACTTTGAAAAAGAAAAGCCCGAAAGCGGATATTTCCTCACAACTGACAGAGATATCAGCAAAGTAATGAAGAACTACGGTTCACAATACAAATTCGAGCAATTAGCAATATCAGAAAGGCAAGGCGATATCCGCAGCAAAGCCATTCTTCTACGGTTTAATAGAGTTTGATTCTGCCACAGCCGGTACAGATTACAAATCCGCATCGGCAAAAAGAAAGTAAGTTATTAATACAATTTTTGCAACAATATTTCAATAATGCTCATTTTATGCAACTAAACATATTTTATACTGTCATATTATTAGTCTTTTATTGCTTTTTCAACAAATTATAGACAGAAATGTGTATTTATTGCATTATTTATTGATTTCCTTCATCTTTTTTATCACTCCTTGCCACAAGTATAGTAGTTGTGACAATTAATTTTGCGCAATAGTATTAACAAAAAATTGCGCTTGTCATTTCTTGTTAGGAACTAAGAACGTTCATTACTTAAAACTTTATTCATGGCAGGTAATTTTCAAAAAAAAGGATATAGACACTTTCTGCTTTTTCCGGTGGGATTGGCTATTTTTATGACTTCGTGTGTCAGTGAAGAAGTAATATCTGTGCCTGATACCAATAATCCTGCGGATTCTGTCAAGAGCGGATATATGAAAATACGACTGAATACGCCCGAGCCTCATATTCCAACAACAAAAACGTATGAAACAAGAGCAATGGACAGTCAGGCTGAGAATGAAATTGATGCTGAAACGCTGAATGTTCTGGTGTTTAGTTATAATAATGACGGAGAAGGAATTGTTTCAGAAACTTTTTATTATAAAGCAACTATCAGTGGTTCTGTGGTATATGATGAGAATGACAGCAGTAAAGCTACTGTTTTTGTTAAGTTAATGAAAAGCATTTCTCAAAATGATTTATATAGCTTCGTTGTCGTTGCCAATCACGATCTTTCCGATGTAGAAATGGTCAGGAATGTCACAACTAAACAGGATATTTTGGAACAACTTACTTATTCTGTTCCCGGCAAATGGAAAGCTGACCCGGATAATTATACACTTTTCCCGATGTATGGTGAAAGTGCGCCGGTAGTCGTATCGGACAATATGGTTTTGCCAACGATCAACCTGTATCGCGCTTTGGCAAGGATCGATGTCGGGCTTAACTTCGTAACTGATAACGGTAAGCTGACAGAGCAGGCTTACGGTGTTCCGGGCTTCAAACTTGCTGAAGTATTAGTTTTTCGCACTTTTAATAAAGGATTTGTGGCATCGATTAATGACAATGCGACAGAAATCACGAGTGTACCGGCAAACGCTTCAAGACATTCCGACAATTCACCGCTTGAGTATATTATTACAGACCCCGAAGGAGTGGACGTGTTTACGCGCGAAATATATGTGCCTGAAGCTAACGTGCCGTTAACACCCGATAATGACAATATCCATTGTATTGTTGCAGGCGGGTATTATAATAACAGCACCAATGTTAGTTATTACAGGCTCGATTTTGCAAATGAAACCGATCCCGGAATGCAATCTTGTTTACCGCTTTTACGAAATCATCGCTATGTATTTAATATCACCGCGATAAAAGGGCCGGGGTTTCCATCCGTCACATCGGCGCTAAAATCCACTCCTGCAATAGGAAACGTTGATTATGACCTTGTAGCTTGGGATGCAACTATCCATGAGATGGAAACTCAAGGGCTTTATTACTTTGGTATCGACAATCGCAGCTTATTGGCTGAGGCGCTGTCTACGGCCTCTGACCCGGACAATAAATTCACGGTTAAATATCAGACAAACTATCCGTTGTCGGATTCTAATCCACTCATATTAGAATGGGCAAGTGCCATTAATGATCCATTATCTTCTCCTGCGTTCGATGCACAATGGCAAAATGTCGGAAAAAACATTCTTATCACTGTAAATGATGATAATATAACAACTTCATTGATTACGGATACACTTTATGTTCATGCAGGTTCTTTTGTAAAGAAAATCGTCGTACGCCAAGCGAATATACAATTTGTTATCCCTAAAATGGAAGTTTTGGTTTTTTCAAGCAATTATCATATCGATGGCTACGCTATTTCAGATAATTATGGAGGAGCCGGCAAGTTGATTAGTTCTTCAAATAATTTCGGGACGAATGATAATAGTATTGTTAAAACAGAAGGTTTTAAATATACAACGTCAAACACTTATAATTTTGCATATTCCGCTAATTCAGACGCTTATAAATTGGTAACAGGAAGTGGCGGTAAAATAGCCGACATCGTTTACATCGCTTTCCCTGCCTTTTTCGATAGTCCGACAGCCAAACTACTTGTTGAATATTTAGACAAGGGAGGAGTTATCGTGGCTTTTATCGAACATGCTTCCGTAAAAGATCTTTTTTATTATGTATTTAATTACAACAACAGTATAAGTTATAGTACTGCAGGCCGTGCAGGATCAATATATCCATTCCCTGCTCATTCTTCTTTAGGACTGAGTCAGAATGAATTGCAAAATGTATTACAACAGTTTGATAGCGACCCTATACTAAACGGACCTTTTGGTGACGTAAGGGATAAACAATGGGGGCAGGATGACGTTGACGCCGTTTATTTAAGAAATTTACCCATAAACGATCCTAACCTTACTGTATATTCCTATTTTAAAGATATCTCATCTACAACGCCGACGACTAATATTGAAGGTGTTATGGCGTTAAAGTACGAATCACCGAACCGTAACATTGTCTGGTTTGGTGATGGTGGATTTATGACGTCTAACGATGGTATGCCCGGTATATCAGAGACAAACAGACCGTTATATTGGGATACAAATACTTTTTTTCCGGTTTTTAAACCTGCATATGGATGGTCAAATAAAATGCCTGTATACAATTCCATAGTATTTTGCAATATCATGGCATGGGCGACTCAAAAGTCTGAAAGTCTGAGAGAAAAAAGGAATAATGCTCAATAAGAAAAGGGTTATGGATAAGAGAGAAAAATATATAACCCGGAACAATTGCAGATTATCTTTGCGTTTTCGTGCAATAATAGACAATAAGTTTGTTGTTTATTTACTACCATTGATTTTGTTGTTTGGCGGATGTGTCAGCGAACGAATAGAATATGAAGAATCAAATGTAACTGTATATATCAGTTTGAATATTCCGGGCTACAGCATCAAATCAAGAGCCATGAGCAGTAGCAACGAAAGCCGTATCGACTATAACAATATTCATGTTCTTGTCTTTGAGGAAACAGGACACAATGAAGTATTTCGCTACAAGGCAACCGTTACGTCATTTGAACCTCCCGACATTACATTGAAAGTACCGATTAGTAATGCACAGGAGAGATTTAGATTTGTTGTTGTTGCAAATGCTGAAGTGCCGCACATTGATAACGGAACACCTAAGGATGTAGCATTGAATCATTTAGTTTTCGACTGTGTCGGAAAATGGAATACGGCAAACGTTAACCCTGCGTTTATCCCAATGTGGGGTGAATACGGCAAACTTCTTGAAATAAAGAAAAATACCTCAATTAATGTGCAGGTACATAGGGCATTAGCAAGAGTAGATGTAGGAGTGCTTTTCAAGTTTAATAACCCCGACCCGGTTACGGGAGAAGAATATCCCGATAAGGAAACAGACAAAGAATCGGTCCGGGGGTTGAAGAATTTCAAAATTAAGGATATTCGTGTCTACCGTACCGTTAATAAAGCTTATGTGACATCCACTGCAAATAAGATGGTCGATAATCAGGTTTTCGAACCGCATATCCCTTATAATGCGAAGTACAACTCCGATTCGGAAACAAACTATGAAGCCCTCGAAGACGCGAATCGTTTTCCTTTAATATATACTTTGCCGTCAGGCAGTGATAGTTATATTCGTGAGATTTATATTCCCGAATCTCTTCCGGCCGGGGTAAATGTATCTTCCGGCAATGTGCCGTGTCTTGTTATAGGAGGGTATTACGGTGAGGGCAATAATACGCATGTAACATATTATCGTGCCGACTTCGGCACATATATTAACGGCAATCTGACTGATTATCGTGTTCTGTTACGAAACCATCGTTATGTGTTTGATATCTGTAAAGTAAGAGGGCCCGGCTTCGAAAATCCGGAACAAGCTCTCAATTCTATTGTATCGGATATGGTGCTTGACATGAAAGAATGGAACGAAGTGCCGTTAAACAATATCATCCATGGAAATTACTACTTTAGTATCGACTCTCGTGAGGTGATACTAAATGCCCGTCCAACCGACGGCATGACGGTAATATCGGATACAATCTTCTACAAGACAAATCTTACCCTCGACCCTGTCTTCAACCCGTTTACATACAAATGGATATCTTCAGGCAGCACATCTAACGATAATTTCGATATAATTTTTGACTATACGGAAAAAGCCATAATAGTAAAGGCCTTAAATGAAAATGTTGGCATTGGTGCGCTGCCTTTGTCAGACCGCTTGGAAATAATCGTTGAAAATTATCTGTTTACGATTGATGTGAAGCAGAATGTTATACCTGCGGACTGATAGCCCTCATGATATGCTTCATAGGGCTTATAGGATATACAAATAATGAGATGAGCACCAAACAAAAGGAGATTGCCATCCGAAAAGTTATCGGAGCGACAATATACCGCATAGCCGCCAAAAAACCCGCCAGAGTACTAAAAAGGAACGGATAGTTAAAACCTGCTTTCGATTTTTATTTCTGCACTGCTAAGTCCTTTGGCGGATGCTTCGAACACGATTTGTCCGGATTTACCTTCCAATGATTTTACGATTGCCGTCAACTCGCCTTTGAAAACTGACATCTGCGGGAGATGGAACTGTTCAAGGCATGTGGCGTCTCCGTTTGCTGCAGCGCTGTATTGCCCGGCACCTTTTACTTTGAAACTAATTTTATTCGCGGCATCGGGGCAAAGATTGCCGTTTTTGTCAACTACTTTTACGCGTATGAACGCAAGGTCGCGACCGTCGGCTTTTATTGTTCTGTTCTCTGCCGATAAAATTATCCGTGCAGGCTTGCCTGCAGTACGGATTTCTTTTTCGGCTACAGCTTTTCCGTCTTTATCATAAGCCACTACCTTAACTGTGCCCGGTTCATACTTAGTGTCCATCCACATCAGGCGGTAGCGTTTCTGGCGGGTGAGCGAAGCTCTTGCCTCGTCGCTATCGCTGTTTTCGAGCGTCACGCTCATATCTTTCGTGCGCTTACCCTGACTTTTGCCGTTTATGAACAGCTCTGCCGAAGGATAGTTTGTATAAATGAATACGGGCGTTACCTTACCTTCGCGTCCCGGCCATGTCCAGTGTGGCAGAATATGCAATGTCTCATCATTCTTATTCCAATGGCTGCGATAGAGATAATAACGGTCTTTCGGTATGCCTGCAAGGTCGATGATTCCGAATAGTGAGCTGTGACTTGGCCAGTTTGCGTAATACGGTGTAGGTTCGCCGAGATAGTCAAAACCTGTCCATACAAATTCACCGATGCAATACGGGCTGTCTTCGTGACGTATAAAATCGTCTTCGGGCAAATTTGACCAGCTGCAGTGTTCAAGGTCATAACCGCTGCTCTGATTGTCGTCGTACTTAGCATTAGCCTTTCTTTCCGCAGGAAACTTATAAACGCCGCGCGAACTGACGGTCGACGCAGTCTCGCTGCCTAGCAATATCTGTTGAGGTAATTTTTGATATGCTTCATCAAACACGTGCAGGCGGTAATTGAAACCTACAACATCAAGTGTTGCGGCAAAATTATTGTTTATAACAGCAGGGCCTCTATCCAAACCGCACGTCACAGGACGTGTCGGGTCTTCGCGGTGACATATATCCTGAAGCATGCGTGCAAGATAAA
>JGI994J12354_10003942_pt1 | contig 13591 bp, 9 predicted proteins | sample IntmicLarv3ML3BL_FD_12354 | JGI IMG/M metagenome (IMG submission 12354)
AACCATATCTGTATTGGCTCGACACGCCGAAAGGTTTTGTCTCCCTGACTATTGTAGTAATCAAATTCAGCAATACGTCGTTCTAAAATAGCAATTTTAAAATCATTAAAAAAATCATTTTCATGACTCCAACCCGAATAATCTACTTCCAGCCAATTTGTCATAGACTTGTTAAATATTGTGGACAGCTTTTGCAGTACACGGTCAGTTTCATCTGTCTTGATGTTAGATAGGCCATGTAAGGCAGATAGAATTTCCTGTTGCTCAGACTCATTTAATAAAGATTTATTTAGCACAAAATTAGGCAATAGACTAATGCCACCGCCTTTTCCACGCTCAGTATATATAGGAATCCCAGCCATGCTTAAGGTGTCTATGTCACGGCAAATTGTCTGCCTTGAGACATTAAGATGTTCAGCCAATGCCCCTGCAGTTATTTTCTTTTTATCCAATAAGATATAAATTATTTCAAACAAGCGATTTATTTGCATTTTTTTCTCCATTCTGGAGTTTTTTTGCGGAAACCTGCAAGCAAAATTTTAGGCTGCCGTTTTGAATTACTACTTAAACATCTTTTGTTTTGCCAATTTTTCCAATCTCAAGAAATGGTCTTAACCGATTTTCGTTCAATCATTTTAGTAGGCAGTAAAATCTCTTGAAGAGGCAGCGAAGAATTGCCGTTAATTCGTTCGTGTAAAGTTTCAGCTGCCTTATACGAGAGCTGCTTATGGTCCTGGAGGATAACGGTGATAGGGGTTGCATAGGCAGAAAAAACCATATCATCATCAAAAGAAATCAAGGAAATATCATCAGGAATCGAAAGGTCAGTAGAGCTTAAGTACGAAAGAAAAGTAATGGTTAAGTCATAGCGCAGACTTAAAATGGCAATGGGTTTGCCTTGTTGGCTCAAGCTCTGACAAAAATCTTTAATTTGATTCGGAGTAGTGATAAGGCTGTTGATTTTATGGATATCAGTAGGAGAGATATTGGCATCTTCACAGGCTTTACAGAATCCTCGCATTCGTTCATTGCTAGTGTAGGAATATTCTTCGGCAGAAAGCACGCCAAGATGATGGTGTCCCCGATTAATTAAATACATGGTAGCATCATAAGCACTTTGGAAGTTGGTCGAAGTGACAATGTCAGTATCCATATCGTTTAGCCGTTGGTCCAAGCAAACGAATGGAATGTTAGCATCATGCAATATATGGTGAATACTATTTTCTTCTTCCATAAATGGAATTAAAACAATACCAGATATGTGATTGCTTGTTAAAAGATTTAACGAATTTTGGGTGTCACGACTATATGTGTCATAGGACAAAACAATCGTTGAATAGCCGAAAGAACGGAAGTATTCTTCAATATGATAGAAAATAGAACTCCAGTAATAATCGCCAATGGAGGGTGCAAAAACACAAATGGTATTGGTTTTGCTGGAACGCAAAAGCTGTGCGGCTTTACTAGGGGTATAGCCTAACTTGTGGATACTCTTTTTGATTATTTTTTGGTTATGGGCAGAGATATTTTTGCCGTTTAAGTATTTTGAAATAGTCGCAAGAGACAAATTGGTATCTTTAGCAACATCTTTGATTGTAATAGCCATAAGACCACCTCCTTGGTACAGTATCTATATGTTACTACAAATTTGGGGAATTTGAAATAAAAAATAGAAAAAAAGTTGTCAGTATTTGTTTGGGGTTATGGTGAACTCCCGACTATTGCATTTTATGTTATCTTCCACGAAAAAGTTCAAGCGAGTATGCTTGCAGAAACGATTAAAGGGTAATGCTTGCTGGTGTTTTTATACTATGATAGAATGGATTTCTAGAATATTGTATTGGCAAGAGCCAAAGGAGATACATAGTATGAAACGTAGTATTACAATAAAAGACGTTGCGTCTGAAACGAGTTTAGCGATTTCCACTATTTCAAAGTATATGAATGGTGGAAATGTGCGAGAGGAAAATCGAATTATTATAGAAGAAGCTGTAAAGCGTTTAGGATATCAACCAAACAAAGCGGCACGAGGACTTCGTAATGCGAAAACATATACGGTAGGATTAGTTATTAATTATGCAGAGAGTGAGTTTTTTTCAAAGATAGCAGCATGTATTGAACGTGCTTTGCAAGAACATGGGTATTCGCTTATCTTAGTGGGTCATAAAGGCGATGCTGAAAAGTTAGGTGAAGACTTAAAATTTTTAATTGATGAACAAGTGGACGGTTGTATTGTAGCTGCACTAGAAGTAAAAGGTGATTCTTTGCGGCCTCTTGATGAGGCGGGAATTCCAGTGCTGTTGCTTGACGGAATGAAATACAGTAAAGAGGCACATTACGATAGTGTTATGTCAAATGGTGCTAAAGGGGCATATGATGCAGTTGAGCATTTGATTAACAATGGGCATAAAGAAATTGCTATCATTGCTGGGAGGGATCCAGAAAATGAAGACATCATAGCAGGTGGTGATAGAATGAAAGGTTATGAGCGAGCTTTTGAAGATTATGGCTTAGAAGTGAACGATAAGTTTGTGTTTGGTGGAGATTTTAGGTATCAATCAGGATATGAAGAAATGAATAAATTNTGGAAACAAAAAGATAAACCAACAGCGATATTCATTATAAATTATAATATGGCACTGGGAGCGATGACGGCTATTCATGAGTTNGGAATCAATATTCCAGAAGATTTATCATTTGTAATGTTTGATGATATGGAATTTTCGACACTGAATAAGCCTAGGATAACAGCGGTTCGACAACCGATTGAGGCGATAGCAGAACAAGCAACCAATTTCTTAATCAGAAGAATGAATGATGATTGGGCGGGATATCCGCAGCAAGTGCGTATGTCAACAGAGTTTAATGAAAGAGATTCGGTAAAAGATTTAAAAAAATTGTGAGGGTAGAATAACTTGTGCGAGTTATTCTACCCTTATTCAGTGGACTGTTCTATTTTTCGACAGCCCCCACTATTTTAGATATGTATTTCCAAACTCAGGCGATAAATTAGTGTTCTTGGCAACATCTTTAATTGTAATAGCCATAAAACCACCACATCAATATAGTATCTATATGTTACTATAAAACTGCAAAAAATGAAATAAAAACAAAAATAAACGAAACGCTTTACGAAATAAAGAATAAAAAAATATGAAAAAATGCAAAAAAGTGTACAAAACATACAAATAATTGAAAAAATATGTTGACGAAAAGTGGGGTGCGGTAGTAGTATGTAACATATAAAACGAAACGTTACACTAATAACACAAACACTAAGAAGGAGGAAAAGAAAGTTATGAAGAACAAAGTTGTTAAGAAGATTATCAATATTTGTCTAGCGACAACAATGGTTGTGGCACTGACAGCATGTGGTGGAGGCACTAATGAGCCGCCAGCACAAGGTAGTGATGATGCAGCAGCAAGCACTGAAGAAGCGGCACCAGTGGAAGATGCAGCAGGTGGCAATGACGTAACGATTAGAGTTTCAACAAGATTTTCGGCAGATGTTCCTAGAGACAGCTTTTACAGAGAGTCAGTGGAAGCATTTAACGCATTAGATAATGGTATCACGGTTGAGATGGACAATATCGGAACAGAGTCTGATTACCTAGACAAACTGAGAACTTCATTTGCAAATGGTGATACACCAAATGTTTTTATCGAATATGGGGGTTCACGTGTAGTTGACTATATTGAAGCAGATGCACTTTTAGACTTTACACCATACTATGAAGCGGATCAAGAATGGTATAACGGCTTCCACGAAGCAATGTTTGATAAGCTACAATATCCAGCATACCCAGGACAGATTTGGGGAGCTCCTTGTCAAGCATATGTACTCTCTTTGTATTATAACAAAGACATTTTTGCAGAACAAAACTTAGAAGTGCCAGAAACATGGGACGATTTACTAGATGTTTGTGAAAAATTATTAGCAGCTGGTATCCAACCTTTCCAAGTTGGTGCAAAAGATGTTTGGAGACTAGGACATTTGCATAATAATATTACACTTAAGACTTTAGGTGGCACAGCTCCCCAAATACTAGCAGATAGAAGTGTAGCATATGATAGTCCAGAAATGATTGAAACTTATCGCAAAATTGCGGAGTTAGTTGAAAAAGGATATTTAGGTGTTGATATCTTAGATACAGATTATGAGATGGAAAAAGCTGTTTATGCGGAAGAAGGGTGTGCAATGCGTTGGGACGGTTCTTGGTATATCTCAGAAATCTTTGGCGAAGATATATATGAGAAGACGGGAGCAGCAAGAATGCCATCAATTGATTCTGAATATGCTAATGTTGCTCAAGGTGGACCATCAGATACGTGGTTTATTTCAAAATTGAATAAATCTGAAGCAGAAATCGAAGCAAGTCTTGCATTCTTAAAATACTTCACTTCACCAGAGCATTATGCTAAGGATAATGAAGTAGCGGCGGCAATCCAACCAGTTAAATTTACAGTAACAGCTGATACACCACCTAACCCATTACTTGAAGAAGCAAGTGAATTACTAGGCGGATATGTAAGTGTTGCTGATGATTTACAAACTTATGATGGCGAATCACATATGCTAGATACAGTACGTAATGCACTACAAGGCATTGCGATGGGTAATAGCCCAGAACAATGTGCGGCTGAGATAATGGAACGAATCCAAGAACGAGGCGAATGATAAACTATTAAGAAAACTCAAGTTGAGGGAGGGAAGCTATGAGCAAGAAAAAAAGAGCAGATAGCTTAATTATTATTTTCTTCCTATTGCCAGCACTTGTCTTGTTTTTCTGTTTTATTGTGTATCCTGTTTTTAATACAATCATTCTCTCGTTTCAAAGTTGGAAAGGGATTTACGGCTCGCCCAAGGATTTTGTTGGAATTAACAACTACCTGAGAGTACTTAAGAGCAAGAGTTTTTGGAATGCTCTCCTTAACTCAAGCTATTTTATAATTGGTGGATTTGGTGTATTGTTACCGTTATCATTTGGTTTAGCATTGTTAATAACATCGAAGTTAAAAGGGCGCAAGTTCATGAAAACAGCGTACTTTATGCCAGTTATGCTTTCAACAACAGCGGTAGCACTAATGTGGGCATTTATTTTGAACCCAACGTTTGGTCTGCTTAATGAATTCTTACGAGCTGTTGGACTTGGAACTTTAGCGAGGGAGTGGTTGTCAACACCGACGCTTAATGTATGGTCGGTTATCATGGTCAACACATGGATGTATGCAGGATATAATATGTTGATTTTTGTTGCGGGATTGGTAACAATCCCGCAAGAATTATACGAAGCAGGAGAGATAGATGGGTGCACGGGGTGGAAAAAAATCCGGTACATATCAATTCCGCTATCAAAAGAGTCGTTTAAAATCTTTGCAATATTGTGTATAACGGGCTGTCTAAAAACGTTTGACCTTATTTGGGCGATGACTCGTGGAGGGCCTAATAATACGTCAGAGGTACCAGCTACATTGTTATATAATGAAGCATTCACATTTAAAAGCTTCGGACAAAGTAGTGCTATTGGAGTAATATTGCTTGTTTTAGGGCTGACACTTAGTTTGGTTTTAAACAGAGCACTTGAAAGTAAAAAAGAATAGGGAGGGTACGAAAGTGAGAAAGAAAATCGGAACAAGTTTACTATATTTATTAGCATTTTTCTGGGCCTTTATGACGTTCTTCCCGCTGGTTATTACTTTTATGTCGTCGCTGAAAGACAACGCTGGAATTATGATAAGCATGTTCTCGCTACCAGACAAATGGTTGTGGACGAACTATATTGAGGCTTTTAAGTCAGCGGACATGGGCAGAGCAGTCTTGAATTCTATATTTATTGCTGTGACATCAACATTTTTAACATTGGTGATAGGAATGATGGCGGCATATGTGCTTTCACGCAAACAGTTTAAAGTTAAAAAATGGATATATAGCCTGTTTATTGTTGGAGTTATGGTACCAGTTCACTGTACAATTATTCCTATTTCAGGAATGGCAACGGCTACGGGAGGAAAGAACACGTATTGGTTTTTGATTTTAGTTTATGTTACATTCAACTTACCTCAGGCTATTTTTTTGTTCACGGGATTTTTGAACAATATTGGAATGGAGTTAGATGAAGTGGCACGAATTGACGGTTGCAATGATATTCAGTTACTGATTAGGGTTTTGGTGCCAATTTCGGTACCGATTATATCGACAGTATCCGTGTTATCGTTTATTTGGGGTTATGGTGAGTTGATATTCTCAATGATTCTGATTAGCGACCCTAAATTGTATAATATTTCAAGAGGTATGCTGACGTTCCAAGGCGCATACCAAACAAACTTTGGACCTCTGTTTGCAGCAATTGTGTTGGCAGTATTCCCAATTATTGCATTTTACCTTATTTTCCACGAAAAAGTTCAAGCAGGTATGCTTGCTGGAGCTATTAAAGGGTGATGTTTGATGGCAGGGAATTTTCCAAGATTAATAAGCAAAGGATAACAGTGGTACGACAGCTCATGGAAGCGATAGCGAAAAAGGCTATAAGTATTTTAACGAAACGAACGAATAGAAAGTTAAAAGGTGAAAATAATGAAAGATACGAAACAACAATGGTTTAAAGATGCGAAATTCGGCCTATTTATACATTGGGGGCTATATGCTGAATTAGCAGGTGAGTACAATGGTCAAAAAACTGACAGAATCGCTGAATGGATTATGAATACTTTGGATATTCCCGTTGAGGAATACGAAAAACTAGCGTCAACATTTAATCCCGTTGATTTTGACGCAGATTTTGTTGTTAAGAGAGCTAAAGAGTGGGGTATGAAATACATTGTCTTTACCGCCAAGCACCATGATGGATTTGCGATGTATGATTCGGCTTGCAGCGACTACAACATTGTTAAAGCAACACCATATGGCAAAGATATTGTTCGCCAATTAAAAGCTGCATGTGATAAGTATGGTCTAAAATTAGGACTATATTATTCACAAGCGCAAGATTGGCATGACCCTAATGGTCTGAAGCACCTTAAAGAGAATGCTGGAAAAGATTACCAATCTTACCTAGACAATAAAGTGAAACCACAGCTAAAAGAAATCTTAACTCAATATGGCGATATTTGTTTGATTTGGTTTGATACACCAATGCAAACAACGCTAGAGCAAAGCCAATCATTATTTGACTTGGTTAAATCAATACAACCAAACTGTATCGTTAGTGGTCGGATTGGTAATGGTCTAGGTGAATATATGACGACGGGTGACAACTTTATTCCTCGTCTGCCATTTGAAGGTGATTGGGAACTACCAGCGACATTGAATGATACTTGGGGCTTCAATAAAGATGACCACAACTGGAAAGATGCTAACCAAGTGATTAGATTACTGCTAAAGATTAGTAGTCGTGGTGGGAATTATTTGTTAAATATTGGACCAGATGCTAAAGGTGTGGTACCACAAGAAAGTATTGATATATTAGATAAAGTCGGTAAATATGTCACCGAAAACAATGATGCAATTGCTGGGACCAAGCGCTTGGCTTTCTATCCATATGAATTAGAATGGGCAGAGTTAACCCAAAAAGACTATAAATTATTTGTACATGTAATGCAACCACGAATTAGAGTGGAATTACAAAACGTTGCTAATAAAGTGAAAAGAGCATATTTGCTTAAAGATGGCAGAGAATTGCATTTTGATGAATCAATCACTTGCGAAGGACCTCATATGATAGAAGTGGACGTTCCGGAAGATTTGCACGATGAAATTAACTATTGCGTATGTATCGAAACGAAAGAAAAAGATCCTATTTTTGAACCTATCAAAGAATAGCAATGTCATAAAATGGAGGTAAGTATGCTAAAAGAACAGATTTTAAAGCAGGTTGACGAGGTGATTAAGGCAGGACCGTACACAGATACATGGGAATCTCTTACCCAGTATACACCACCGACCTGGTATGAAAAGGCCAAATTTGGAATATTTATTCATTGGGGTGTGTATTCGGTTCCAGCTTTTGGCAATGAATGGTACCCTAGGACGATGTATCAGAAAGGTACTGCAGAATATGAACATCATTTAAAAACATGGGGGAAACATAAAGATTTCGGATACAAAGATTTTATCCCTTTGTTTAAGGGGGAGAAGTTTGATGCAGGAAAATGGATTGAATTATTCCGAGATGCAGGTGCAAAATATATTATGCCAGTTGCGGAACATCATGACGGATTTCAACTGTATGACAGTGAACTTTCGGAGTGGAATTCTGTCAAAAAAGGACCAATGCGTGATGTTATTGGTGAATTGAAAGTAGCTGCTGAAAAAGAAGGAATTGTATTTTCAGTTTCATCACACCGTGCAGAACATTGCTGGTTCTTTAATGGAGCACGTGAGTATGAGGCAGATGTAAATGAGCCAGAAAATGAAGAATTTTACTGGAAACAACAAGACGGCGGAGAAGAAATAAGTCACGATATTCACACGGTACAGCCCACAACGGAGGCCTGCGAAGATTGGCTTGTGCGTACATGTGAGCTTGTTGATAAATACCAGCCTAGGATTGTGTGGTTTGACTGGTGGATACATAATGTTGGATTTAAACCATATCTGAAAAAGTTTGCCGCCTATTATTATAACCGAGCCATTGAATGGGGAATCGAAGTTGCTATCAATCATAAATACAATGCGTTTGCATATAAAAGCGCTGTATTTGATGTGGAGCGTGGACAATTGGCAGGGATTCGTCCTCGCCTGTGGCAGACGGATACGGCAATTGCGAAAAATTCGTGGGGATATACAGAAAATAATGATTTTAAAAATCCAGTGGATATTGTCTGTGATTTGGTTGATATTGTCAGTAAAAATGGTTGTCTTTTACTAAATGTAGGTCCTCGTGCTGATGGAACTATTACCGAGGAAGATACAGAAGTGCTTTTGGAAATTGGGAAATGGCTGAAAGTGAACGGTGAAGGAATTTATGATACGACTTTCTGGCAAATTTTTGGCGAGGGACCAACAAAAATCGAAGAAGGTGCATTTAAAGATGTTGGACGGGCCCCATTTACTTCACAGGATTTCCGTTTCACGTATAAAGAAGGAACGCTATATGCGTTTGTCATGAGTTATCCAAAGAGCGGTGCTATACAAATCCCGTCATTGAAGAGTTGTATGGGCGGATTTGCTTCAGGTGACTTCGACATTTTGGGGGTGCGTGTGTTGGGGCATGATGCTAAAGTTTCTTTTGAGCGTAATGAAAATGCACTGACACTTCAAGTTGACGGCAACATAGAAACGAATTATCCTGTATGTCTTGCTATTAAGTTGAATTAATTATTTTTATATCCTATCTTCATTTGATGAAAATGTTAATGCTGAAATAGTCTTCAAATGTCGAATTTTATTTAGGAAAGAAATTATCAAGTAGAGTATTGGTCGTTTGAGCGGTGTATTCCCATAGGATTACGCCGAAAGCTTAAACGGCTTTTGTATTAATATGCTAAAAGAAATATATTTTTCAACACGAGTTAATATCACAATCACTTGCTTTCCATAGGCAAAGTATTTATAATGGCGATATGGCAGAAGCAGATGAAAATGGAAAGATACTTCAAAGCAATCGAAAGGAGAGAAAGTTTGAAAAATAAATATTTTTTGGAATGGTCAGTAGGATTAAGTGAAGCATTTGGTGAAGAACCAGTGAAGATGGTAAAAGCACAAGTACCAGGTAATGCTAATTTAGATTGGCTGGTTGGTACTAATATGCCTGATTGGAAGCAAGGGGCTAATGTGAACTTGAACCAAATTAAGGAATTGGAAGATAAATGGTGGCTCTATGAAGCACAGTTGCCAGCAATTTCACTCGAAGTCGGTGAGCAGTTATTCTTTGTTACGGAGGGGATTGATTATCAGTATCGAATTTTTATTAACGGCCAAGAAGCTGCAGAGCATGAGGGAATGTTCTCGACAGTGGAAGTTCCCGTAGATAGTTCGGGGGAAATGGAAAGGTTGATTCAAATTTGGATAGCACCCTCGCCCAAAGACGAACTAGGGACAAAGGATACTCGTGAAGAAGCGGCTCAAAGCTGTAAACCAGCGGTCAGTTATGGTTGGGATTGGCACCCACGTTTATTGCCAGTTGGGATATGGGAAGAGACCTATTTAGAAGTTCGACCAAAAGCATATTTAAAAAATACTAATATAACCTATCAGTTGGCAGAGGACTATTCACTAGCACAGGTGCATTTTGCTGCGGAAATTATTGGTGATGGTGAAGTTGTCTTTACGGTTTATGATGCCGAAGCTACAACGGTGCTAAATGCTAATAATGATGAAACTAAAGAAATTGAAAAGCCCAAATTGTGGTGGTGCAATGGATATGGTGAGCCATATTTATATAGCTTTAAAGCAGTATTAATGGTAGATGGCAAGGTTATTGATGAAGAAGTAGGAACGATAGGTTTTCGAACAATAAAATTAGTGATGAATGAGGGAACTTGGGAAGAACCATTAAACTTTCCAAAAGGACGAAGTGCTGCTCCGATTACTATTGAACTGAATGGTGTTTCGATTTTTGGGAAAGGAAGTAATTGGGTAAACCCAGAGGTTTTTCCAGGGACAATCACAAGAGAACGGTATTTAGAATTAATAGATTTGGCATTGGAAGCAAACTTTAATATTTTCCGTGTCTGGGGCGGTGGAATCATCAATAAGAAAGATTTTTATGAACTTTGTGACGAGCGTGGAATTTTGATTTGGCAAGAATTTATGTTATCATGCAATGATTACCGAGATTCAGAACATTATCTGGAAATTTTGGAGCAAGAGGCACGTTCGATTATTGCCCGATTAAAAGGGCACCCATGCCTTGCGATTTGGTGCGGTGGTAATGAATTATTTAATAATTGGTCGAAAATGACGGATCAAAGTGCTGCTTTACGGTTACTGAATAAGCTATGTTATGAATTAGATAAAGATAGACCTTATCTGATGACCTCTCCTGTGTTCGGAATGGCTCATGGAAGTTATACCTTTCGTTATCTAGGCGGTGATAATCGGGAGGTGTATGAGGTAATGCCACAAGCACATAATACGGCATATACGGAATTTGGTGTGCCATCAATATCTAATCTTGAAACCTGTGCGGCGATTGCTCCAATTGAAGAATTGTTTCCACTAGAAGAAAATGAGATGACGATTGCTCATCATGCCTTTGGGGCATGGATGGGTGCAACATGGTCATGCTTAGATATTTTAGAGGATTATTTCGGAACGGCGAAGTGCCTTGAAGATTTAATTACATGGAGTCAGTGGCAGCAAGGGGAGGGTTTAAAATGTATCTATGAGGAGGCTAGGAGACAAAAGCCTTATTGCTCGATGGCAATTAACTGGTGTTATAATGAACCGTGGCCGACCTTGGCTAATTGTTCGATAATAAATTACCCAAGCACGCCTAAAAAATCATTTTATGATGTGGCAGCAGCTTGTCGAAGTCAATTAGTGAGTGCTAGAATCCCGAAATTCTCATGGGTTGGGGGCGAAATATTTTCCATTGACTTGTGGTTATTAAACGATGGCAGAGAATTGATTCCCGCAGGGAATGCTAAAGTGGAATTGCAGATAGGGGATAAAATTTATCCTATGCAGACTTGGGATTACGAGGAGGTAATGCCAAATGAAAATTTGGAGGGACCAACCTTGCGCATGAAATTACCAGAGGTAACACAAGGAAAAGAGGAGGGTGTAATAGGATTAGGACAAAATGCAGCAAAGCGTTCAAGAAATGAGTGGCAAAAAATGACATTAGCTATTAAGGCGGGTGAAATGTCTTCGGAATATCAGCTTCACTTTTTAGTTTAGCATTTTTGCGTAATCTAGTATTTGTGTGGCGTATCCCTTATTGCGGTATGTGGGACATGTAACAACATTTTCTATTAGGGCATAGGGTCTTTGGTTATGTGTTAGATTGGAAACAATTATAAGTACACAGGTGGAGATTATTTTGTTATCTGCAATTGTTTGTTAGCTTTTGCAGTAATATATTTGTAGTTAAATTAATTATTAAAAAAAGGAGCTGTACTCCATAGCCGAGTTTCACTCAGCTATAGGGCAACAGCTCTTAAATTAATCCATTGGAGTTAATTTCACAAAGTCTTCTAGTGAACCATCATTTAAGAATGTCTTGATAATCTTTTCACCAAAAGGATCAAGGTCAGGTACCAAAAATTCCTGCAGCTCTTTCTTAAAGAAGTCTATCAATATCTTAGCACCTGTATCATAACCCTCTGTGCCAACCTCCACCTGACGGTCAACCTGTAACAATCCAGTTGGAATCTGTGTATCATTCATTTTTAATTTATTCATAGAATATCCAAGCAATGGTGTTCTTGATGGTTGAATTTGGTCTGGTCTAAATTTAGCACTGCCCCATCTAGCCAAAAATTCTCTTACAACCCATTGTGGTGAAAATCCTGTTTTATAAGCACCAATATTCTGATTTGGAATCAGTACATAACGTGTTCTTGGTGTCTCTAGGATTTGCTTTAATAATAAGTTTGCTTGGTCTACTTTTCTACCAGTAGCAAACGGCCAGTAAGAGCCAACACCTTCGGCTTCCATACCCTCACCTTGGATAATACTAGGATTATCATGGCCCCTTGGTGCTACTAAACGCCACAGCCAAGCAAGACTGGCAGGTAATACATGCATTAATCCGATAATTCCATAAGTAGGATTTTCCTTTGTACAAAGTGGAGTACGTACACCGAAGCTTCTTACATCTACGGCAACTGTTTCACTGATGTTACCAGGAATCATTTTTCTTGGAACAATGACACGTGGATTTGGACAAGGCTGACCAGGTGCGTCCATGGTATGTTCCCAAATTAAACAAGTAGAATTAGGCACTGCGTCCATATTCATGAAAATAAGTGGTTCACTTGGGTGTACACATAATTTTTCATGCTGTGGTGAAACACCATAATGACCAATGTGGTTCATACGAAGAAACCAACCAGCTTCTGCATCTTTAACAACAAGTTTATCTCGTTCCTTTTCAAAAGCGATATGTGATAATGCCATATCATCTGTAACAGGATAAATATCGCAAGCATCTTTAATACTTAGGTGAATACGTTCACCTGTAATACTATTGGTAGCCAATAAGAGCTTTCCATTGAGTTCTCTATGAGCCACTTCAATCATCTCACTTTTGCCGCCGCCACTAGCACCCTCATGCATGAGAATTAAGGTATTATCATAGGCAGTTTCTAGTTTTACAGTAGAGGCGTGATTTGTTACCCAGCCCTCCTGTTCGCCAATGTTAAGTAACACGCCATACATACCCTTTTTCGCACTAGGCCCAGGATATAAGTTATATGCATATACCTCATGGATATCATCTAAACGATTGTGGACAACGATTTGTTTTCCGTCAAAATGACTATGTCTAAATGGGGGTGCTAAATAAAGAATTGATTTTGGTGTGATTACTTCTGTCCATTCATCAGCAGGAATCAAGCACTGTAAATCAGCTAAACCTGCCGCAAAGAATCCAGCATTCGCAGGTCCGATTAAAACAGCAGGGCAGCCATAGTCTCTATCACCAAC
>JGI994J12354_10003943_pt1 | contig 13588 bp, 15 predicted proteins | sample IntmicLarv3ML3BL_FD_12354 | JGI IMG/M metagenome (IMG submission 12354)
CTGCTACCGACGTACAAGCCGGTACACCGGCCGGTACTATTGTAAGCTGCCTTGCTATTACAACATCTATTTTCATAAGTATTGCAGTTATGACTTTGGTTGCCGTTGCAGGTCAAATTATTCTTGACATGTTACCGGGCGCTGTTGTAAATGCACTTAATTATTTGTTACCTGCTCTTTTCGGCGCAATGTGTGTACAGCGCGTTATGATGGACTACAAATCAGCCGCAGTTGTTATGCCGGTTGCTTTAGTATTCCGTTGGTGTTCACTCCAGGGATATTTCAAAATACTCCCGTTTGGCGGCGGATACGCACCTATACTCCTTTGTGTTATCGTAGGTATGGTTGTTGCAAGAAAAATTCATAGTGATAAATTAAGCAAAAAGTAGACTGTAACCTTGCTGTGTTTAAGAATGATCAAAAGGGAGGATAACTATGGGATTTAATGAAAAAGTACATGCTTTTATAGCCGCAAAATATTATGTGCATTTGACAGAAGCCTTTGGTGAAAACGGCAGAAAAGCCTTTATCCATGCCACCCAATATTATGCTGAGCAGAGAGGCCGGAGAATGGCTCAAAGAGCAATTCGCGATGGCTATGAGCTTACATATGAAAGCTATATGCAATATGGTGAATGGGTGAATACTCCAGACACAATCAACGCAGAAGAGTCAAACATGCGAACTCTTCAATCGATTAGCCCTGATTTCCTTATGCATATTCAGCGCTGCCCATGGCATGCTCAGTTTAAAGAAATGGGTCTTGTTGAAGCAGGGCATGAATATTGTGAGCATTTGGATAATTCTATTTGCCGCGGTTTCAATCCTTATTTAACTTATGAGGTTGATCAAACACTCCATAAGAGCGATTATTGCATCCACAGGATTAAGGACACAAACTATGCAGAGGCTCCATCAAGCCCGAAAAAATCCGAATATCTTCAAGAGTTCGATTATCACTGTGGCCATTCCTACTGGGCATATAATGAGGTAGCAGGTGCTATATTTGCTGAAAAAGGTGAAATAGTTAACGCTAAGGTTCTGAAAGACTTTACCGAGGCATATGGTCAGGAAATGGCTGATAAATTAGTATCTTATAAGCATACTAATTTTAATGTTACCAACTGCTAATTTAATGCTTCAAAATTGATTTGTGTTAACTAAATAAAATATAATAAACAGAGCGGCGTAGAATAACGCCGCTCCGCTAAAAAAGGATACTCACAAGGGTATCCTTTTTATTTGCCCCTATCGTTTTATAACGCAAACCCATATTTCGGTTTTAAACTCAGGGCTTGCAAAATCAGTGCCGCCGTACCACAGCATTTCCGGCCCGTTTACCAGCTGATAATCCGATGCGGCCAGCCATTCGGAATAAATCCTTGCCCATGTATCTTGCAAAGCGCCGGGAAAAGGCCCTACACTGGTAAATACTGCCCAGTCGCTTTCTTTAACTTCTAAGCTGTCATAGCTTTCGGGAGGTTCCTTTGTGGTAGCCGCGCAAACATACTGATCGAGCTCCATACCTTCAACCGTATGATCCTCAAAATTTGCCGATACGCTTAAAATGCCCATTGGCTCTGTATTGCAAAGGCTTTTAAGCTCCATAATAATTTCAGGCGTGAGCTTTTCATTCAGCGAGTCCATTTGAGTATTAACACCGCTAAACTGCAAAGTGATTCTCTTTTTAAAGCCGACTATTCTAAACGGCCCCTTGTGTACGATTCGATAATCCATTTTATTACCTCCTTTTATAGTAAGCTGGAAGGTCATAGGGGGGAAGGCTTTAAGCGAGGCACCTTTTTGCTTTACCTGAGACGGGGAGATTCCATACATAGTGTAAAACGCTTTACTGAAAGCATCAGGGGAATTATAGCCAAAGAGCATTGCGCAATCTATTACTTTTTTGCCCTCCTGCAATAAATCGCCTGCAAGTGCCAGCTTGCGGCAGCGTATATATTCACCTAAGGGCATGCCTGCCAAATAAGAAAACATCCGCCGGAAATGATATTCGGAATAGCCGGCTATGCGGCTCATCTGCCCGAAATCAATTTCACCCGATAAATTCTTCTCCAAATACTCCATAGCCTGATTCATCTGCCCTAAAGGATTCATTGCCTTCACCTCCCTCTCGTTTAGCTGCCGGGGAATACTGCGGCAAAACCAGGTTCCCCTTACTCCCCAACAGCTACATCTTACCGGAAAGAAAATTTATTTGCCCGATATTTCCGTTGCGGGTTCTATTGGATTTATATGTTGTTTCAGCAAGTGCAGCTCTGCCATCTCCATTAAAAAAGCATCTATAAGATGCTTTTAATACTTGAGCGTATTATTTTAAACTGATCCAATATCTTTCAACTATAGTTCCGTCAGCCTCTATAAAAACGCTTTCAAATTTACCGCCATTATTTCTGATAACCGCTGCCGAAGTGGAATTATCGCTATTGCAGGCAATCATAACTTCATCCATGCCCATTTGTCGGCAAATATTGAGAGCCATTGTAAGCTGTTTCGTTCCATAACCGTATCCTCTGCGGCTTGGTCTTATGTCATATCCGATATGCCCGCCGACATCCTTTAAATAGTCATTTAAAAAATGCCTTATGGTAACATGGCCCCAAATTTCATCAGAGCTGTCCTCCATAAGAAAATACACAGTTTTAGGCGGGAACCCTTCCGGAAGATTGATGCCTTGCCTATAATCATGATCCTTTTTCAAATAGAGCGAATATTCATCTATACTAACCTTCATATGCAGGCCGTAAGAGGGCTTTTCGCCATGTGCTTTAAATTCCGCCAGAATATCCTTCCATGCCTCTTCATGGCTTTCATCAGGCAAAACAAGTTTAAGAGCCATCTACTTTTTCTCCGCCTTTTTCTCGGCTTTTTCTTTCTCTTTCTTAGCTTTTGCTATTGCTTTCATTTCCTCTTTTGATTTCATACCCTTCAGTGAGGTTATATAAATACCTGCTAATTCAACCTTAACATTCTTCTTAACAGGCATGGCGTTGTAAATATCCTTTTCGCATATTAAGGTTACAAATTGCGGGCCTACTTTTGCTTTTATAAAATTCATTTTCATAAGTTTCGTATATCGGGGAATTTGATCCACCATAGATTTGGGGAAATTGGCATCTTTAATTTTGCCCCTACTTTTATCTATTACAAATATGGTTGCCGTTTGCTTATTGCGCTCTATTATACCCTGCTGCTCCTCCATCTTTTTGGAAGACCATTTGTTGAGGAAATAAAATACAACCAGCAGAACGCCTAACACAAGCATTATAACCATTAAAATATTACCTATATCCATAAATCCAAACCCCTCCAGTAAAAGACATGCCATGTCTCTAAATTATATTATGCTTTTCATGCAAAATAACCGCTATATAAGGCAATATTTCACACGTACAGCTATTGTATCACTGTTATGCTAAATATAAAAGTGATTTCTTAATAAAATGTTTAAATTTAAGAAAAATATGGATAATACCATGATGAAATGTTATCATAATATAAAGCAAATTCCTCTCTAAACCTAGACTTGTTGCCTGCTTATACGGGCAAATGCCCTCTGTTCGGCTTATTTTACATATTATATAAAAATAAAGGACTGGTTTTATGAAAAAGCTGATATTGTTTTTTTACATAGCAATTTGTACCCTTCTTGTTTTCACAGGCTGTGAAGGGCAGGAAATACTTGAAAAGCCGGCGATTGAAGCTGCGCCTTCTGAAGCACAATTGCCTCAGGCGGAAATTGTGCCGTCTCCGGAGCCAGTCAAAGCTCCTGAGCCTTCTCCGGCGCCGATGCCGACTCCGGAAGTCTCTCCTGAACCGGAGCCAAGCGAATCTCCAGAGCCTGAACCAATTGTTGAAGCTCCGCCCGCTGAGGCTCCGCCCGTTATGCCTGAAACTATAGTTAAGCGGCAGGTGGCTATTCCCGAAGTATCCGGTTACCCTGAGTTGAATTTCGGCTCGCCATATACAGACAGCGGCGCTCTTTCAAACAAGAAAAGCGGCTGGTATTTCAACCGAAATAAAGAGCATGTGCCTCCGAGCGCAACCAGGGATTTTGACATCAGGCAGTTCGATGGCTATTATCTCGGCGACACGGGCAGTAAAGTCGTCTACCTGACCTTTGATGAAGGTTATGAAAACGGATATACGGAAAAAATCTTGGATGTATTGCTGGAAAAGCAGGTTACGGCCGCCTTTTTCGTAACAAAGCCCTATATAACCTCCTGCCCTGAATTGATTGTGCGTATGGTTAATGAAGGGCATGTCGTCGGCAATCATTCTGTCACTCACAAATCTTTCCCCGATTTATCGGATGAAGATATTGAATGGGAGCTGAGGGAAACCGCAGCTGCCTTTAATGAAGTAACGGGGCAGGATATGCCGCTTTTCTTCCGCCCGCCTATGGGTGAATACAGCGCCAGAACTCTTGCCGTAACCATGAATGAAGGCTATAAAACCATATTCTGGTCATTTGCATATAAGGATTGGGAAACAAATAACCAGCCGGGCAAGTCAGCCGCTTATGAAACTGTTATGAATGATTTGCACAACGGGCAGATAATGCTGCTCCATGCGGTTTCCTCCTCAAATACGGAAGCCCTGCCGGATATTATTGATTCATTTAAAGAGCATGGATATGAATTTCTTTCGCTTTATGATTTGCCATAAAAATATGATTACCGGAGGCTGTTATATGGAAAAAACCTACGAATGTCCTGAATTTAAAAGCAATATGAAATTGAGATTGGACTACAATAATATGATGAGCGAATTTGCAGGCGCTCATGGTATTGAAAAATCTGATTTTGATAATATTTCCCAAAAACTTGGAAAAGGCGTTAAAGCCGTGGGAGAAAAGCGCGCAAAAGGCTTAATGGACTGGCGGGATCTCCCTCATAATCAAAATGATGTTGTTGAAGATATTCTTTCTTATGTGTCTGAAATGAAGGACAAAATCGAAGCATTTGTAGTCCTTGGTATCGGCGGCTCAGCCCTAGGCCCTATGGCTGTTCAGCAGGCGCTTAACCATCCTTTTTATAACGAGCTTCCCGAAGAAAAGCGCCAAGGCCCTAAGTTTTATATAGCCGACAATGTTGACCCTGAAAGGCTCAATTATCTTTTTGAAATTATTGATGTAAATAAATGCCTTTTTAACGTAATATCCAAATCCGGCTCAACCTCCGAAACCATGAGCCAGTTTATGATTATAAAGGCTTTGCTTGAAAAGAATCTCGGCAAAGAGAAGGCTAAAGAGCATATTGTTTGCACAACAGATGCCGTAAACGGCAACCTCATTAAAATCGCTAAAGAAGAAGGGTATAAAACCTTCATTATTCCATCAGGGGTTGGCGGCAGATTTTCTCAGCTTACACCGGTGGGCTTGCTCCCCGCGGCCTTCTGCGGCATTGATATTAAGGGTCTTCTCGCAGGGGCAGCGTTCATGGATGAGCAATGTAATGAAGAAAATTTGTTTAAAAATCCCGCATTTATCTATGCTGCCCTTAATTATATTGCAATGGAAAAGGGCAAAAGCATCTGCGTTATGATGCCTTATTGCGACAGGCTCAAATATATTTCCGACTGGTATGTTCAGCTTTGGGCGGAATCTCTCGGTAAAAAAACAGATAATGAGGGCAATATCGTAAACATCGGGCCGACGCCTATTAAAGCCCTCGGCGTAACCGATCAGCATGCTCAGGTTCAATTGTTTGCGGAAGGGCCATTTGATAAACTCGTGGTATTTATCGGTGTTGATAATTTCCATAAGGAAATGGATATTCCCGCTATTTACGGGGACATCCCAAGCCTCGGCTTTCTGGGTGGGGAAACTCATTCAAAGCTCATCAAAACCGAGCAGATGGCTACGGAATATGCCCTGCTTAAATCCGGCAAAATGAATATGACAATCACCCTTAATGAAGTCAACGCTTTCACCCTCGGCCAGCTTCTCTATTTCTTTGAGGTTGCAACAGGCTTCATGGGTGAGCTTATGAATATCAACGCTTTCGACCAGCCGGGGGTTGAAGAAGGTAAAAATGCCACCTATGCAATGTTCGGTAGGCCGGGCTATGATGAGAAGAGGAAAGAGCTTCAGGAGAGACCGGCTAAAAAGGATGAGTATGTGATTTAAGTCGTAGAAAGAAAGATGGTGTTTTCTATGATTTATGTAAGTAGCAAGGCGATTGTTGAACGCAGGTTAAGGAGGTCTGAGCAATACATTTCCCTGTCGGAAAATATATTGCTCTTGGGAGGAGTTGCATATGCAACTTACCTCCCAAGCACACCACCGTAGGTAAAGGGAATGAAAAAGTAAACGTTTTCACTCCCTTTACCTATGGTGGCAGACCTTTCAGAGAGGAAGTATGTATATGAGAATGATAGATATAATCGCCAAAAAGCGCAGAGGGGAAGCCTTAACGAAAGAGGAAATAGCTTTTGTTGTAACAGGCTTTACGTCTAAGGAAATTCCGGATTATCAAATGTCCGCATTTTTAATGGCTGTATGCTTCATGGGCATGAATAAAGAAGAAACTGCAAATCTTACCATGGAAATGGCAAATTCAGGCGACAAGGTTGATTTATCCGCCATAGAAGGCATTAAGGTGGACAAACATTCCACAGGCGGCGTCGGGGATAAAACCACTTTGATTATATCACCTATAGTGGCAGCCTGCGGTGTTCCTGTTGCCAAGATGAGCGGCAGAGGCTTAGGCCATACCGGCGGCACTGTGGATAAACTGGAATCTATACCGAACTTTCGCACCGCTTTCTCAAAAGAAGAATTTTTGAATATAGTAAATACCACAGGTATCTGTGTTGCGGGGCAATCAGGCAATTTAGCTCCTGCCGATAAGAAAATCTACGCACTCCGTGATGTAACGGGAACGGTGGAATCGTTGCCGCTTATAGCCTCCAGCATAATGAGTAAAAAAATCGCCGCAGGTTCTGACGCAATCGTTCTCGATGTAAAAACAGGCAGCGGCGCTTTTATGAAAACTTTAGAGGCTTCCATCGAACTGGCTCAGGCAATGGTTGATATAGGCGAGTCCGTAGGCAGAAAAACCGTTGCACTCATTACAGATATGGATGTGCCCCTGGGAACTCATATTGGCAACAGCCACGAAGTCATAGAGTCTGTAGCTGTCCTGAATGGCAATGGGTCTCCTGATTTAACAGCTCTTTGCAAAAGTTTGGCTAAAGAGATGCTTATGCTTGCAGGCAAAGGTGATGACAGTGAATGTATAGCCCTTGTGGAAGAAGCGATTTCTTCCGGCAAAGCCCTTGCTAAACTGAAAGAAATGGTGGCCGCTCAAGGCGGAGATATTTCTGTAATAGAAGATACCTCGAAATTTGAAAAAGCCTCAATTGTTATAGAAGCGAAGGCAGACAGGGACGGTTACATAACCTCCATGAATGCGGAAGGCATAGGCATAGCCGCCTCAATGCTTGGCGCTGGGAGAGAAAAAGAAGACAGCATAATCGATTTTTCCGCCGGAATTATATTGGAAAAGAAAAACGGAGTTTATGTTAACAAAGGCGATGTAATTGCGAGACTTTATACCAATAATAGAATAAAAGGCGAAAACGGTTTGAAAAAATTCACCGCATCTGTTGAGATAGGTGATGAAAAGCCATCTGTCCGCCATATGATTTATGCAAAAGTTGCGGCAGAAGGCGTAGTTTTTGAAGTTTGATAAAAAGGAGCGTAGCCATGAGAGATATTATTGTTGTATTGGACAGCGTTGGAATAGGCGAGTTGCCTGATGCCCATGAATATGGAGACGTCGGTTCTAACACTCTTATTAACATTAAAAAAGCTGTGCCTTCCATGGAGCTTCCGAATCTGCTGGAGCTTGGGCTTTCCAATATTTCAGGCGGGGAGCTTCTGGCAGGTGGCAAAGCCTATCAGCCAAAAGGCGCTTTCGGCAAAATGGCTGAAAAATCCAAGGGCAAGGACACAACCACAGGCCACTGGGAAATCGCAGGCATTGTTACGGAAGTTCCCTTTCCAACTTATCCAAACGGCTTCCCCAATTCTGTTATAAATGAATTTGAGGGAAAAACCGGAAGAAAAGTTGTAGGTAACTGCACCGCCAGCGGAACGGAAATAATAGAGCGCCTTGGTGAGCATCATATGAATACAGGGGATTTGATTGTATATACTTCCGCGGACAGCGTTTTCCAAATTGCAGCCCATGAGGATATTGTTCCCGTAAAAGAGCTTTATGAAATCTGCGAAATTGCCAGGGAAATGTTAAAAGGCGAACACGCCGTTTCCCGCGTTATAGCGAGGCCGTTTATAGGATCCGTAGGCAATTTTAAGCGCACAACCAACCGCCATGATTTTTCCCTCAACCCAACAGGCAAAACCATGCTGGACTATATAGGCGAAGGCGGCCTTAAAGTTCATGGCGTAGGCAAAATTTACGATATTTTCTGCGGCAAGGGCGTTGATTCCACGGTGCATATCGACAGCAATATGGATGGCGTGGATAAAACCCTTGAGCTTATGGGCAGCGTGGATAAAGGGTTGATTTTTACTAATCTTGTGGATTTTGATATGCTTTATGGTCATAGGAATGACTCAAAAGGCTATGCAAATTCTCTAATGGAATTTGATAAAAGGCTGCCTGAAATTTTGGATAAATTAAGAGATGATGATATACTATATATCACAGCTGACCATGGCTGCGACCCGACAACAGATAGCACCGATCATTCCAGGGAATATGTGCCGCTGCTGGTTTACGGCAAAAAGATAAAAGCAGGAGCTGACCTGTATATAAGAGATTCTTTTGCGGACATAGCCCAAACGGTTATGGCGCATTTAGATATAAAAGGCAATGTAGCCGGCAAAAGTTTTTTAGAAAATATATTGAAGGAGGATTAATATGATACCTACACCGCATATTGAAGCAAAAATGGGAGAAATCGCAAAAAGCGTTCTCATGCCGGGCGATCCGCTCAGAGCAAAATTTGTTGCGGAAACTTTTTTAACAGATGCAAAGCAGTTTAACGGCGTACGCGGTATGCTTGGCTTCACAGGCAAATATAATGGCAAAGAAGTATCCGTAATGGGTTCAGGCATGGGCATGCCTTCCATGGGAATTTATTCCTATGAGCTGTATAATTTCTACGGAGTGGATAATATTATCCGCATCGGCACAGCAGGCGCAATGCAGGAAAATATCAAAATCAGAGAAATCGTAATTGCCCAAGGCGCATGTACAAACTCCGCTTATCAGGAACAGTTTAATTTAAGCGGCTACTATGCTCCTATTGCCAGCTATGAGATTCTTGAACGGGCTGTAAGCGTTTCCAAAGCCAATGGCGTAAAATATCATGTCGGCAATGTTTTATCCTCCGATGTTTTCTACAGTGATGATACTGAGGCCATGGGCAAATGGCAAAAGCTGGGCATAATGTGCGTTGAGATGGAAACCGCCGCCCTTTATATGAACGCCGCAAGAGCAGGCAAAAACGGCCTTGGCATTTTCACCATGAGCGATTCTTTAATCACAGGTGAGGTTACAAACTCCGCCGAAAGACAATCTGCTTTTACTGAAATGATGGAGGTAGCGCTTGAAACAGCTACATCCTTCTAATAAATGAATTACAATGAGCCTTTAACTGCTTCAATTGACTAATCAGATTAAAAATGCTACGCTGTGTAATGTATTTGCCACAGCAAATTTTAAGGCTCGGAGGTAGATTAATTTGGATATAAAAAATATATTAGCTAAAGTAGACCATACTCTGCTCAGCCAATGCGCAACAAATGAGGAAATATTAGCGCTGCTTAAGGACGGCATTGAATACGGCGCGGCGTCTTGCTGCATACCGCCGAGCTTCGTTCCTATGGCGAAGGAGCATGTTGGTGACCGGCTTAAAATCTGCACTGTTATCGGCTTTCCCAACGGCTATAATTCCACAGCCGTCAAAATTTTTGAAGCGGGAGAAGCAATTATTAACGGAGCGGATGAAATTGATATGATTGTCAACATCGCTGAAATTAAAAACAGCAACTATAGCTATGTTCAAAATGAAATTGAGCAAATCAAAAAAATCTGCGGCAACCATATTCTCAAGGTTATTGTGGAAACCTGCCTTTTAACTGAGGAAGAAAAAATAGATATATGCGGCGTTGTTACGGACAGTGGTGCAGATTTTATTAAAACTTCCACAGGCTTTTCCACAGGCGGCGCTACATTTGATGATATTGCCCTTTTTAAAAAGCATGTTGGCTCAAGGGTTAAAATCAAGGCTTCCGGCGGGATTTCTTCTTTTGAAGACGCGATTAAATTCATCGAGCTTGGCGCGGACAGGCTGGGTACAAGCCGCTTGATTAAATTGGCAAAGCAGATGGATAATTAGAGGTTATATATGGATAAGATAAATTTGATTCAAAAATCTCTCGAAGCCAGAAAAAATTCATACAGCCCCTATTCCGATTTCAAAGTAGGCGCCGCCCTTTTGACAAAATCAGGGGAAATCTTCTGTGGCGCAAATATTGAAAATGCAGCTTACGGCCCTACCAACTGCGCAGAGCGGACGGCTTTCTTCTCGGCAGTATATGCCGGGCATAGGGACTTTGCGGCCATTGCCATAACAGGCGGCTTTGGTGAAAGCCCTGATGATTTTTGCTATCCCTGCGGGGTTTGCCGTCAGGTTATGCGGGAGTTTTGCAATCCTGCGGATTTTAAAATTATTATAGCAAAAAGCATAGATTGCTACAGGGAATATTCCCTTGAAGAGCTGCTGCCCTTTGGGTTTGGCCCGGAGGATTTGAACTAGCTGCAATACAATGTTAAAAGGCAATATCCTCTGTTTTAGCAGGGGCTTTATACACTTTTATAATACTGCATAAGGAGTTGTTTTTAATTATGAAACATAAGTTGTTTATTGTTTTGGCAATAGCCGCTCTATTTAGCTTGACAGGCTGCTCGGAAGAGAAAATCCGCGAAGCCGCTCAGGGGCTGGCATCTGAAATTAATTCTGCTACAGGCTCATCCGGTTCGTCAAGTTCATCGATTTCCATAGACTCCTCCGGTGAAGCCGCCGAGGGCTACGAGTATGAGGATGAAGCTGTTAAAAACACAGCCGATACAACTTATTATAACGAGTATCTGGGAATCAGCTATACCTTGCCTGCCGGATGGTGGCTCTATAACGTAACAGAAGATAATTTTACAACCGAGCAAGGTGTTACAGGCGATAAAACCCTTTTAGATATTGGCAGAGGTGACGGGTATACCTATATTGACCTTATATCCTGCGCAAACCTTCAATATTCAACAAAGGATAACCATGTAGGCGTTGATATGTATGCTGAAAGCGTTGACGGAATGGAGACGCTTGATGAATATTATGAGGATACTCTCATTTATTTACTGGAGCCGTATAATGATGAAAATTATGAACTCATTGACGAGGATTCCTTTGAGCTTGGCGGAAGAGAATTTAAAATCTGCTATATAAATGTTAATAGGGATTCTGAACCTTATGAAATGCTTTATACCTTCTGCGAGCTTCATGATGGATATTTTCTGTTAATCAACTTAAATTACTGGCCTGAAAACACAGATGTTGATAAGATACTCAAGGATAAAATTTTAGCAAATTTAGAGATCGAATAAAAATAAAAAGTTACGGGAATAATTCTCCCGTAACTTTTTTTGTGCAAAATAGCATATCGCCTCTATATAGGAGGTTCTTGCTTTCCGGCATTTTTAATTTCTTTTTTTCTCTTAGCCATAATTCCGCCGATGCGCCCGCTTTCCTTTGCGCTTAAGCCCTTCCAGCCGCTTGAATTTACTTTTTCCATAAGCCCAAGCTCCTCAGCGATTTCCATTTTCATTATATCGTTTTCCGTAGGCAGTTTTTTTATTTTATTGCCCATATTAATCACACTCCGCATGCTGCTTTTATTATAACGCTGAATATAATATTAGCTGTAGGCGGGTATTTTATTCAAATTAAGGCTGTTAAAAAAATAATATCTGATTATATAGCTTGCATAGCTGCACATAATTTTGCGCTTTGCTTTTTATGCAAAAAGAGCCGCAAAAGTTATTTATTACAACCCGTCCGTTGATTTATGAAAACCGCTTTATATTTTTGCCGCTATATTTACAATATCCCTTAAAATAGCAGATGCCGCGCCCTTTAAAGATGATGAGCCTGATATAAGTACACTGCCTAAATTGCCGCTGTTAAAAGCAATTGCCTTATATTTTTGGTCGGTGGCATAGAGAAGATGGCCGGCAGGTACGGCTGTCGGCGCAACCTTAACGGATATTTCGCCCTTTTCATTAATCGCTGATGAGCCTATGAGCTTTATTTTTTTGCCTTCCGAAGCAGCCTTTGCAATATCCTCCGATGTGAGCTTATCTATGCCTTCCATCTGCGCATCCTCAATTTTAAGCTCCGCATTCCATAGTATGTTGGCAAGCATAACCGTTTTAATGGCTGTATCAAGGCCGCTTACATCATAGCTTGGGTCTTTTTCTGCAATGCCTTCATCCATGGCTGATTTAAGGGCATCTCCATAAGATATTCCGCTATCCATTTTAGATAAAATATAATTGGTCGTACCGTTTACAATGCCCTGGAATGAACTTATCTTAGAGCCAGCATGGCCTTCCCGGCCGACAATAATACTGGGCAGCGCAGCGCAGGCGGCGCATCCGCAGGCGAACTGTATATTATATTTATCAGCCTGCTCTGCCAGCTTCTTATACCCGTAAACCACAGGGGCTTTATTGCCGCAAACAACATGTACGCCGCTTGCGAGAAAATCCATACATAAATTAAAATCACCGGCGGCCTTTGCAAGATTTGTGCTTTTTAAATCTACCAGCAAATCAATTTCGCTTTTATCAATATCCAAAATGCTTAAACCGCTTTTATATAATTCATGAGAGGAAATATCATAGCTCTTACTGAAAAGCTCAGGCGCTATGCCGCTTTCATCAAAAATGCCGCCCTTGGAGTTAAATATATATTTCACCTTTATATTAATTCCTTCTAAATCGCTTTCGTAGCTTGTAAGAAGCTCCATAAATGTTTTTGCAACGGCGCCTGCGCCCAGTATAGCCAAATTCATTGTTTTAATTTCTGAATTTTTATTTGAATCCATTTTCTAATCCCCCCTTAAGATTATAGAGATGAACATCAGCTCTTCTTTGTTTTAATATGCAAAATAAACCATGTTATAAACAGCGTGGCAGGTAAAATAATAGTTGAGCTTAATAAACCGAATACCGTCAGCCCGCCTGTAATAAAAAAAGCGGTCGGCCCATCAGGGCCGCCTATAACGCCTATTGTAGAAACTCGCCTTAACGGCCCTATATACGTTATAATAGGGGGTATACTTGTTAGCACCGCAAAAATAAATATAATAATCTTAGCTTTTTTCATATTTTACCTCTTTCTTTTGCTCTTAATATGCAGAATAAACCATAGAACAAATAATACCCCAAACGGAATAAAGGTTGTAGCTATATGAGGCGTCCATTTCCCCGCAACAAATATGGAGGTCGACCCGTCTGCCCAGCCGATAATGCCGATT
>JGI994J12354_10003944_pt1 | contig 13588 bp, 13 predicted proteins | sample IntmicLarv3ML3BL_FD_12354 | JGI IMG/M metagenome (IMG submission 12354)
ACGACGCGCTGACTGAAATCCTCGTGGAGGACGCACCGCAATCGCGGGAACTATTGCCCCTACTGGCCGACCTCATCACGCGGGATACGGACGCGGCCGCACGCGCGCAGGTTGCCATTACGAAACTGGATGCCAACCTCGCGGCGGTGAATATCGAACTCGGCCGGGCAGAGGAAGCAGAAAAAGCAAAAGCGGAACTCGCGGCGGAACAAGCACGCCTGCCTGCGGACGCGGCGGCGCTGGAAGCCTTACGGACGCGCCTGGCAGACGCAGCGGCAACAACGCCTGTACGCGAGGCCCTCACCGTTGAACTGACATTGCTAAAGAACAAGCTCGCTGCGTATGGCGAGTTGGATGCAATGCGCCAAGCGTATGACGCGGCCATGCGCGCGGATGCGGAAAAGCGCGCACAGGCGGACGTCGCACGGACAGCTGCCGCCACCATACAGGCGCAATTGGAAAAGCAAAAGGCGGGCATCTCGTCCTTGCAGGGCGTAGAGGTGCAGCTTGCACAAAGCCGCCACAAGCTTGACGAGGCGGAGCGGACGGCGAAGGCATTGGAAGCACTCACGATGTTGTTGACCTCCTTCCGCACGCAGGAAGCGGACGTACAGGCAAAACAAAACGCCTATGCAACGGCAGCGGATACCTCCGCCAAGGCACAGGCCGCCTTCGAGCGGATGAACCGCGCATTTTTGGACGCACAAGCGGGATTGCTGGCGGAAAGCCTTATCCCGGGTGCGCCCTGCCCCGTCTGCGGTTCGCCAGCGCATCCCGACCCTGCGGCACACACTGCGGAAGCCCCGCGTGAGGATGAATTGGAGGCCGCGCGGCGGCAAGCCGCAAAAGCCGCGCAGGCGGCATCCAACATGAGTGCGGCGGCGGGTGAGGCGCGCGGCCGCCTCGCCGTGACAGAAACAGATTTGGCCGCACGCGGAACGGAACTGCTTGGCATCCGCACACCGGCCGATATGGAATTTGTCTTACAAAGCAAACAGCAGGACGCAACGTTGTTGGTTGATACGCTCCAAAAGGAAACGGAGGCATTCCGCGTCAGCACGGAGAAAAAAGCCCGAGCAGAGCAGCTTTTGCCCGACATGGAGGCAAAATGCACCGCCGCAGCCGCGCAAGCGGAAGCACTGGCCGCCGCCCTTATACAGGAAAGCGCGGCGCTGACGGCAAACCACGTAGACATCGCGAAACTGGCCGCATCTTTACCGTACGCAAGCCTTGCCGAGGCCAGCGCCGCCATCAGCGCAAAGGAGAAGCAGCGCGCCGCCCTTGCCGACGCGGAAGCGCAAACGCAAAAGGAATATGACACCGCCAACGAAGCGGCCACATTGCGCAAGGGACGCATCGCCGCGTTGGAAAAACGCCTCACTGCGGAGAGCGATACACAAACGCCGATTGCCCCTGCAAGCATAGACGATGTGCGGGAACGCGGCCGTGCGCTTGCATCGGAACGAACAGCGCTGCAAGCCGAAGCAAAGGCCGCCGCCGAGCGCGCCGCACAAAACCGCAAGCTCCACGAGGCATTGACAAAGCAGGCACAAATGCTGCTGGAAACAGAGAGCCGCCTGCAATGGACAAAGGCGCTTTCCGACACGGCGAACGGCAACCTGACCGGTAAGGAAAAAATCATGCTGGAGACCTATGTGCAGATGACCTGCTTTGACCGTGTCATCAACAAGGCCAATCTGCGCTTTATGGCCATGTCCAGCGGGCAATATGAACTCATCCGCAGTGAAACGGCAGAAAACAACCGCTCCCAAAGCGGGCTGGAGCTGGCGGTTATCGACCACTACAACGGCTCGCACCGCAGCGTGCGTACCCTCTCCGGCGGCGAGAGCTTCATGGCCTCGCTGGCGCTGGCACTCGGCCTATCCGATGAAATCCAGCAAAGCGCGGGCGGCATACAGCTTGACACCATGTTCGTGGACGAGGGTTTCGGTACATTGGATGAAAACGCCCTCCGTCAGGCCATGCAAATTTTGTTGTCCATGAGCGAGGGCAACCGCCTCGTGGGTATCATCTCGCATGTCGGGGAACTAAAAGAACGGATTGAAAAGCAAATCCTCGTGACAAAAAACCGCGCGGGGGAATCACATGCGAGAATTGTTTTGTAGGCAGACTTTCCATCATGCCTTTCGTATGGTATACTGGAATGGTGGTATTATAGATAAAAAGAAAATGGGTGAAGCCTTATGAGAGAAACCATCTACACCATCCCCGTGATGGACGCATTCCGTGAGGATTGTGAATGCGCCTTCTGCCAGATGCGGCATTTCCTGGAGCAGCACGCGCTGGATTTTATCCTCGGCCCTTCGGCCTCATATATGGAAAGCGACATCCGTGAAAAAACGAACGCCACAGGCTTTTGCCGCCGGCATTACAGTATGCTTTTTGCCATGCCGAACCGCCTGGGCGTGGCCTTGATGGCGCAGACGCATCTGGCAGACGTACGCAAGGCCGTCGGCCAAATTGTGAAGAATACGTCTAAAGCAAAGCCGCGCAAGCCCCTCTTCGGCGCGGGCGAGGCATCCTCCACGTTGTCCGCCTATACGGACAAGCTGGAAAAAAACTGCTATGTCTGCGACATGATGGAAAGTACCTTTGCTAAATATGTGGACACCTTCTTCATGCTCTGGCCGAAGGAGGAGGAACTCCGCGATTTGGTGAAAAACGGCAAGGGCTTCTGCTTGCCGCATTTCGCCCTCGCGATGGACGCGGCGGCGGGGCAATTGAACGGCGCGCAGTACGAATCATTTGTCACACTTGTCACCGAGGTGCAAATGGCAAACCTCACGCGGATGCAGGAGGACATCGACTGGTTCATCCAGAAATTCGACTACCGCTTCCGTGAGGAGCCGTGGAAAAACTCCAAGGATGCCGTCAGGCGGCTGATACAAAAGCTCTCCGCCGAGGTCATCGACGAAGAAAAAAGCCAATCATAATACGATTACACAGACAGGAAGGGATTCATATGTCCAACAAGGCACCTGTGACAGACAAGGGAAAGATGATGCAGATACAACCGGCGGAGAAAACGCAGCCGAAGACGGAGCGCGAAAAACTTGCCGAAATGCGCTTCAAGGATAAAATCTCCTACATCTGGGGTTATTACAAATACTTCTTCATCGGCGGCGCGATTGTTCTCGCCCTTGCCATAAGCCTTCTGAACACATTCGTGTTCAACCCGGCGCGTAAGCCGTATGTATCCATTGCGACTTTTGGCGGTTATCTCCCTTGGGAGACGTGCAGTGAAATCGCCGAGGATTTAACCTTGCGTTTTGTGCCGGACACGGAACGATTCCAAGTATACTTGGAATCCTATTACTTGGTCGAAGAAGACCCGCAGATGAACAACGCCATGATGCAGAAGCTGATGGCAAATGTTTCCGTCGCGGAGTTGGATGTCATGATTGTCAGTAAGGAACATATGGACACCTTCCTTTTGCAAGGCTTGTTTGCGCCGGTCGAGTCGGTTCTACCCACAAACATTATCACCGCGCAGGCAGACAATATGTACAATGCCCGGGGTATGATTTATTCCGACGAGACAAAGCAGGAAACCACCGTCATGGCCAACTTCGGCATCCGCCTCGCCGGGAATGCATATCTGGAAAGCTTCGGCATCCGCACGGATGATTTGATTCTCGCTGTTGTGGCGAACTCCAACCGCACCGAGGCCGCCATTGAGTGCGTGCGCTCGTTTCTGACGGAATAGTCCAGCCATGAAAAGTGAGGCTTACTATGAAAGTAAGAAAAGCTGTAATTGACGACATAGATACGAATGTATTATCCAACAATGACAATGCCATTCAGTTTTATAAAAAAAATGGTTTTTACAGACAAAAGAAAAACAATGTTTTGTAGAGTATAAAATTATTATTGAATCCCAAAACAGGCAATGGTGAGAGCACACTCTCACCATTGCCCGTTTTCGTGTAACATCGGAAACACAAGCATGATTCCCCGCATCTCCGGGCAGACTAACCCCACGAAACCTGACATCGGAGGGATATCATGGACATCAATTGCACACATGCCTGCACGCACCAGCGAGAGGGAAAATGCCGCCTGACGGATCTCGCGGCAACACCCCTGTCCGCGGCGGAGGGCTGCGCGGACTGCCCGTATTACAAACACATCCGGTGATGCGTATGCACAGCACATTGTACCATGTAAGTAGGGGCGATGCTCACATTGCCCCACGTCGGCTATTTTTTATGGCAGCAGCGGCAACAACACATAAAACCGGTTCCCGTCGGCGGCATTGCTCTCCGCCCATATCTTCCCCTTATGCTCCGCGACGATACCCTCCGCAATGGCGAGGCCAAGGCCGAATCCGGATTCACCGTCATACGGCACATCGGCCTTTCCGCGGTAGAATCGCCCGAAAATCCGCTCCAGCTCCTCACCGGGAATCGCATGCCCGTCACTGCGGACGCACAGTACTGCACGTGCGTCGTCCCGGCAGAGTTCCACCGTGATTTCCCCCTTGTCCGCACCGTATTTCATTGCGTTGTCCAGTAAAATCCGTGTGACCTGATGCAGCCGCGCCGCGTCACCCGAAACGCGCAGCCCATCCGTAAGCTTGCAGACAAGGCGCTTTCCCGCGTCAAATGCGATGGGTTCCACCGTTAGCACGGCGTTTGTCACAACATCGCTGAAATCCACTGGCGTATGCACCGCCGCCGTCTCATCCGACCGCGCAAGCGTCAGCATATCGTCCACCAACCGCCGCATCCGCAGCGCCTCCGCGTGGATATGGCCAAGCCGCCGCGCTTGCTGTGCCGCATCGTCTTCCTCCGCGAGGAGCAGCTCCGCATTCGACAATATAACCGTGACGGGTGTTTTCAACTCATGCGAGGCGTTTGCGACAAATTCCTTCTGCCGCGCCCATGCCAGCTCCGCCGGGCGCACCGCACGCCGCGCCAGCAGCAGGCTCAACCCGAAAAAGGCAAGCTCCGCCGCTCCGCCGAGAAGCAGCGAGGTCAACATCTGCGCGCGGAGGCTCTCCTGCTCCATGGACGTATCCATAAACGCCGCGCGTATGCCGTTTTCCGTCTGTACCCGTAAGAAGCGCAGGCCATAACCCGCCACCATCCCCTCGTCCTTTATGCTGTCCGAAACGAATGCGGCCAGCGGTGCTATGTCCTCGTCCGTAAGGAAATGGAGCTGGTTTGACACAACCATCGGCGCGCTATCTCCGTTAACTTCCAGTACAAGCACCGGCACACGTATGGGAATCGGCGGCGCACCGGCGATTCCGGCCGGTGTTTCATCCGGCAGCGCTTCCAGCAAGCGCGGCGGACGCAATCCGTCCGGGAAGCCGCGCTGGGACAGCGCCTGCTCTAGAAACCCTATGCTCATCCGCTCATGAGAGCGCCGCGTGCTGATGTGCATGGCGGCAAACACCGCCAGCAATATCACAGTCACAATCGCCATCACAAGCGCCGTAAAGCGCCATCGCAAGGCACGAATCATTCGTCATCCGCCTCCAATCGGTACCCCACGCGCCGCACAACGGCAATCCGCACCGCCGAATGCACATGCGCTAGCTTGCGCCGCAGAAAGGTCATATACACCTCGACAATGCTGTCATCCGCCTGACTTTCATACCCCCACACTTTCAGGAATATCGTTTCTTTTGACAACAAAATCCCCGTATTGGCAATCAACAGCCGCAGCAGTTCCAACTCCTTCGCGCCAAGGCGGACAGAACGGCTCCCGCTGGTGAGCGTGCTCGTCCCGGGGGTAACGGTGATGTCCGCATAACTATGCGCGTCCGGCTTCAACCCGCCGCGCCGTGTAATCGCCCGCAGGCAGGCCAACAACTCCTTTGTTTCAAAGGGCTTTGTCAAATAGTAATCCGCGCCGGAATCCAATCCCGTAAGCCTGTCACCAAGCGCAGCGCGTGCGGTCAGCATGAGCACCGGCACATCGCTGCCGCTCTCCCGAAGGCGGCGCACCACTTCAAAGCCATCCATCTGCGGCAGCATCACATCCAAAATCACCGCGTCATATATCCCGGAGAGCGCACTGTCCAGCCCGCCGGCTCCATCGTGGCAAATATCGGCGATGTCTTTATTCCGCACGACGACATCCGCCAGTGTCTCTGCCAGACGGGGCTGGTCCTCCACAATCAATATCCGCATATCCGCGCCTCCTTCTTGCCATTCTGCATTCTATATGCGATAATGAAGTATCATGCTGTCAAGGGGGTACCACCATGGATTGCAGCACTCTCGCCACCACCTGGACGAGTCTTGCCGAAACCGCAAAAATCCTTATCCTAACCGAAGCGGCGCGTATGCCGCTAGCGGAGCGAATCAAGGCGGACAATCAACCATATGCGGCATCGGTTATGATACTCGACATCGGTACGGAACCATACGAGGCCGCCATGCACAGCCTGTCGCCGGACGACCTGCTGCTTGTTTTGCTAACCGTGGACGGGTTTATGCAGAAAGGCTACCGCGAGACATTTTCGCCCTTCTCTAAGCCCGATGGTTGTGAAAGCAAATACATATTCATCCGGCTGGACATCCCGGAAGCGTCATTGCTATCCGGACTTAACACAGCCATCGCCAAAGCGGAGCACATCATCCGCGATTGCGAGGCGTTTACCCCCGGGAAGACCGTGCGCGTCACAACCGCCGCGGGTACGGACATCACCATGCAGGTTGACTACCAGGAGCTTCTGCCCTACCACGCGCGGGAACGCGGCGGTCATGCCTTTTTGCCCCCGGCGGAAATTTCGGAAGAGCTTGTGCCCGGCTCGGCGAACGGTGTGATTGTCGCGGACATCACCGTGGGGGAACTCCGCTTTGGCGCGGCGTTGATTGACTCACTCGGCCTCGTGGACGAACCTGTCCGCATCACTGTAGAGCACGGCCTCGTCAAGAATATTGAAGGCGGCAGCATCGCACGGCGCCTGCAAGACGGCCTCAACCGGCTGGATAAAAGTTTACAAACGCTGGTGGAGCTGGGACATGGCCTGTCTGACCTCACACCGACCGGTATCATCGGCGTGGACGAGAGCATGAACGGCACCTGCCACTTCGGCATCGGCAGCCGCGACCCGTACCATGTGGATGTCGTCGTTGCGAACCCGACAATAGCCATAGTATAAACAGCACAGCTTAATACAGCCTTAATTATACCGTAAAACGCAGATGAAGGAAAGCCATTCAAAACAGATACCAATAACAGAAAACAAGGAGGTACATACACATGGACATGTTGGAAGCACGCGCCAAACGCACGCAATGGTTCACGGAAGCAAGGTTCGGGATGTTCATCCACTGGGGCTTATACGCCATCCCCGCACGGGGCGAATGGGTGCGGAGTGTGGAGCGCATCAGCACTGCGGAATATGAGACGTTTTTCAATGAATTTAACCCTGTCGATTACAACCCCAAGACGTGGGCGAAGCTTGCGAAGGAGGCCGGGATGCAGTATGCCGTCCTCACGGCGAAGCATCATGACGGCTTCTGCCTGTTTGACAGCAAACTAACGGACTACACCGCCATGCACACCCAAGCCAAGCGCGACCTCGTACGGGAGTATCTGGATGCTTTCCGTGCGGAAGGTATCCGCGTGGGGCTGTATTATTCTTTGCTGGACTGGCACCACGAGGGATACCCCGTGGACGGGGATTGGCACCACCCCATGCGGGGCGATGAGGCCGAAAAAGCGAAGCCGCGTGATTTCGAAAGCTATCTCACCTACATGCATGGGCAGGTTAAAGAGCTCTGCACGAACTACGGCACAATTGATTTGCTTTGGTTCGATTTCTCCTACCAGGAAATGACGGGTGAGAAATGGCGTGCGGCGGAATTGATGGAAATGGTGCGCGCGCTCCAGCCGAATGTCATCATTGACAACCGCCTCGACGCGTCAGGCAGCGGCTTCGGCAGCGTGACCTCTATGTCGCCCGCTGTCTATTCCGGCGATTTCGCCTCGCCGGAGCAAATCGTCCCGCCGCAGGGTATCGTGAACGAGGCAGGCGACCCCGTGCCATGGGAGGCCTGCATCACCATGAACAACAACTGGGGCTACGCCGCGGCGGATTCCCTGTTCAAGCCGCCCGCACAACTCATCCGCAAGCTGGTGGAATGCGTGAGCAAGAACGGCAACATGCTCTTGAACGTCGGGCCGGACGCCAAAGGCAATATCCCGGCTGCATCCGTCAGGATTTTACAAACCATCGGTGCCTGGATGAAGGCAAACGCCGAAAGCATCTACGGATGCGGTGCAGCCAAGATGCCCAAGCCAGAGTGGGGCTACTTCACGCAGAAGAGGTCTATGCTCTACGCGCATATATTCAACGGCAGCATCGGCCCGCTGAACCTGCCCGGCCTCGGCGGAAAAATCAAATCGGCTCGCCTTCTCGCGGACGGCAGTGAAATCCGCCTCGCCAACGCATGGAACGCCTCCGCATTCGCTTCAGACGAGTTTATCAACTTCGGCCCTGTGGGGCATTTCACCTATCCCCTTCCGGACGAAACGGACACGGTCGTCGCGCTGGAGCTGGCGGAATAATACGCAACCGCCGTTTGCTTTTTCCGCCCATAACGCAACCGCCCGGCGATGGCTCTTCCCCGGCATGTCTGCTACAATAAACTGTACAGCAAAACAGGTACGGGAGGATGATAGTGATGGATACGACGGCGGTGGGTCGGCAAATATTGATTCTGCGGAAGCGGAACGGATTCACACAGGAAGAACTGGCGGAAAAACTCGGCATCAGCGCGCAGGCCGTCAGCAAATGGGAGAATGGACACACCTTGCCGGAAACGGCGATACTTCCTTCGCTGGCACGGTTGTTGAACTGCTCGATTGACGCCATATTGTCACCGGTTGTTATGACAGAGGGTGGAACAATTCCCTTCGGCCGGCACCAATGGCGCGTGTTGCAAACAGACGGCAACAGCGCGTTGTTGCTGGCGGAAAGCGTGCTGGAGCAACGCGCCTATCACGAAGAATTCACACGGGTCACATGGGAACACTGCGACTTGCGGAAATACCTGAACAAGCAGTTCTACGAATCCTTTGACCCATCGGACAGGGCGCGGATTTTAGAAACACGCATCACCGACACCAACAACCCATGGTACGGCACGCCTTGTGGCCATTCAACCGTGGACAGAATCTTCCTGTTAAGCATTACAGAGGTGCTGCAATACTTCGGTGACAGCGGCGATATGCGAAACGGCAAGCGCTGGTACTGGGAAGACGACAAGCGGCTTGTACCCAGCGACGCGGAGCATTGGGAATGCGGCGAGTGTGTGAACGACCGCTTCAACGACGCGCGCAAGGCATTGTATCACAAGGTATACAACGCGGGCTGGGACGAGCGCTGGTGGTGGCTGCGCTCACCGGGCATCCACGTGCGGCACACCACGGCCTGCGTCGGGTATGTCGGCGAGCTGTTCATTTGCGGCAGCGACGTGTATGACCCGCGCGGCGGTGTGCGCCCGGCGATGTGGATTGGGTTATAGAAATGACCAGGGGGAGCAGAACTGCTCCCCCTGGTTTGTTATAGCAATGCTATTTCAAGCGCCTTCAGCGTGCCATTCCAATTGCCAAAACCCTTGCCATTCGCACGCCTTTATTTTTTCTTCTCATACGGCTGGCACTCCGGGCAGAAGTAAATATTCCCGCCCAAATATGCCTCGCGGATGATTTCTCGCCCGCAAATCCCACACTGCTGTCCCTTTGTCTTGTTGGACAACTTCGTTCGGTACCCGCCTGGCTTCCCAAACAAATCCTTCTCCGTGTCGCGCCCACCGCCGTCGCGCATTTCGTTCATGGTGACAATCACGCTGTCATACAGCCCGCGGAACTGCGCGGAGGTGAGCGCGTCCAGCCGCTGCTTGGGGTGAATTTTCGCGTTATACAAAATATCCTGCGTCACGCCATTGCCTAAGCCCGGTATACGCTGCTCCGTCGCGAGGAAGGCCTTCGCCGAGAGCTTACCCTTCCCCTCTGCTAACCCCTCAAAATACGCGAAGGTGAACGCGTCGGAATAAAACTCCGGCACCTGCGCAGCGGCAAAATTCTCCGGCAAATCGGAGCCGTCTTTCTCACACACCATCATCGCACCCCACATTTGCACGGTGCAGGTCAGGTACGCGCCGTCGTCCAGCCGCAGGAGGAGCTGGTGCTTGTCCGGGCGCTTCGACCCCGGCGCGTGGTAGCGGATAGGCGTACTGAGAATAATGAGCCTGTCGCTACACTCAATTTCAACATTGCCGCCGCAGGCGCAACTGCGCCCCGCACCCGCGTGCGCCGCCATAATCTTTTGCCCGGCGAGGAGCGCACCGTATAACTCCGCCGGTTTGTTATAAAACGCGAAGCCATGCGGGCTGTGGTTCGCTTCGGCTTCCGCAATCGCGCGCCCGGCGACGGTTTCCGTCAATTGCTTTGCAAGTACATACGCTTCCGGTAATTCGACCATTTGATATGCCTCCTTTATAAAGACCGTTTTGTGTTGACAAGTATGATTTTTTCCAACGGTGTGCCATTGGCAATTCTGCGTGCGGCGACTGTGTTGACATCCCGCATAAACGCGCGTGCATCTTCAAAATCTGCATGACCGATTGGCAGCTTCACACGGCCGTGACAGGTCAACTTCCCTTGGCCGTTAAACCGGTACGGCGTTTTAACGAGACATCTCTCACCGTGGCAATCGTTGCATTCTTGTAAGGCTTGAAAGATATAAGCGGCGCGCCGCGGATCGTTTTTCGCAGTTTCCGCCAGTGTTTCCTCCATATTGTCCGCCTTCCGGTGCCATGTTTCCGCTTTGCCATTGTATACGATGTACCAGTTGATTATCTGCGCATATTCTCCCGGCGAAACGCGGAGCGCATAGGAAACGCCGAATTCCGAGGCAACATATGTGATTTTCGTGCCGTGTTTTTCAACCATCCGTTTCATTTTCAACGGACGCAGCGCCTTTAAGAACAAATCCGTTTCGATGACTTCCTCGCGGAAATCCGGCGGAAGCGCTTCCAATATGCTGGCAAATGTTGGTTTTGGAGAGCCCGCCAGTTTCACACCGTTTTCATTTTGCACATGCTTGTCCTCCTCAATGATTCATTTCTTTGCATCGCGGTTTCGCTTTTCGATAACATATTTAATCACGCGCAGCGCTTCCGCATCGGGATTGCGAAACCGAACCGGGCAGCAGCCACAGATATGCGTAAACGCCTCACCGCAGACCGTTATGGTTTGGCCTGCGCCCCCGTTGCATTGGTGCCCACAGCTTGTGCACGCCGCAAGGCTTGTGCGGACAGTTTCTTTCAATTCCTCACAGGAGAGGAATGCCTCCGTGTACTCCCTATGCCGGCCGGCAGGCCAGATGAACCAATCTCCATGGAACAGCTTAACATAACACACCCGTGATGTGTAGGAAATGCCGACTTTACTCTTTGACCCGAAGGTCGGCGTCATTCGGTTTGCTCGTAAAAACGCGCAAAAATCGAGGACATTTGCGAGCGCTTCGCCGTCCAAATAATGGGCGGCGGCATCCTCAAGCTTGGGTTTTACCGGAATTGTCGACATCACCTAATCACCTCCATCATACGCCGTATATCCGCCATAATCGTGTCCCGCTTAAACGGCTCAATCAACAGGTTCTTGCCAGTCATAATATAGGACGGGAAAATGCGGATGCCACCCCAGTAAAACGCTGTATTCTCCCAGTGCGCCCGTCTGCCCGCCGCACCCGCCTGACATGCGTTCTTATTCGTTTTTGCCTTTGCAAGCATGTTGACCATTTTGATAGCCACGTCGCCCATGAGCATGATGAGCTTGACGTTCGGGAACAACGCAAGCTCCGCTTCCAGCAGCGGGAGCTGCGACTTAATGGCCTCCGGGTCTGCCGCAGAGCTTTCCTTCGGCGTTTTCAGCGCGGCGGTAATATAAATACCCAAATCAAGGATGTCACGTATATTTGCAACAGGAACGCCCGCGCCATTGAACAAGCCAAGCGCGTTCCGTTTGTTTTCAGGGTCGGCAGCTTCGCTGTAAAACCAATCGTCCGGATTTTTCGGCACCACCTCGTTTATCAAAATCACTTTGACGTTTGCAGGGTCCATCTCACAAGCAGGGAATTGCATGGCACCGGCGTCAAGACCGGCTTGCATTGCTATTTCGGATAATTGCCGTTTGATATTCAATAGAATGCCTCCTGTTTTTTGTGTCATCGTAAATTAATTGTATCACATATAACCTGACAACAGCGCGTCAAGTTTGCAAACACGGGGCATTATTAAAAAACGATACGATTTGCTTCAGACTGACCGGCGACATCGCATTCGCGTCCACGCCGACATCGTACCGTCTGAGACCGTTGGTTCGGTTCCTCACATTCTCATCCGCATGGTTGTGCTGGTGCCCGTGCAGGTGGAATGCACCGCGATAGAAGCCGTTCCACTCCTGTATCGGATAATGGAACAGCATAAACCGCTCATTTTGGCTCTCCAGCTCATGGTAATCCTTTACCCAAACGAACAGGCCCGAGGCTGTATACTATGAAGGTAGGTTAAGAAAAACCTATCTTCATTACATAGGCGGCCGATTTATTCGTGGCAGAATCAGCGGCATGGCTGGGAGGAGAGTGATAGGAAGGACAGTGGAACAGCGGCGCGTGTGCAGGGCGTTTTTGGGCGTCCCCGCCACGTGTACGCCGTAAATGGTTGAGGTGGCGGGGATTGCTCCTCAACCATTACAAGCGGCCACAGGCCGCAGAAAGGGGGAACTATGCAGGAAATAACATATTCACAAATCGGCGATTACCTCCTGCCGGACATCAAACTCTCAGACCCACCGGACGCACCGCCGCTCGGACGGTACGGCATGATGCACAAGTCGTACCCGCGGGAACATCGTCCAATTTTGTACAGCCGGCTTTTGCTGACGGGAAAACTGTATCCATTATGCCGAGAAGTCGATGAAGCGGCGGCGCACAGATTTGCGGCCATCGGAAATCACGAAATCGCACACGAAGTCATACTTACAGAATTGGTTTATAAGTGAGCCGAAGCAGATTACCAATAAAACCCGGTCCGCGATCCGGGTCTTGTTGGTGCATATGCCATACCCAGTGAAGTGGTGTACACCCAGCGATAAAGCGAGATGATATCAAGACATGGACGGCCTGGGCTCTTTTGACCCCAGGGTTAATCTGCGTCCATGTAACGAAGCCGGGCTCTTTTGACCCCGGGGTTGTTCTGCGTCCGCATAATGAAGCCGGGCTCTTTCGACCCCAGCTTCAAACATTTGACTCTTGGTGCAGCGGCACAATCTCAATCGTATACCCAAGCGGGTGCAAAACCTTGAAAAGAGTGTCAATCTGCGGCGTTGCTTTCAAACTTTCAAGTCGGGCGATTGCGGGCTGCTTCACGCCGGATAATTCAGCAAGTTCCCGTTGTGACAAGCCTTTTTCTTCCCGTGCTTCAATCATTTTGCCGATGAGAGCAACCTCAAAATTGATGCGCTCACGCTCCGCCGGGTCTACTCTGGTATCGTCGTTTATATAATCAGTAATCGTATTGATTGCTAAATTGTCAGCCAT
>JGI994J12354_10003946_pt1 | contig 13585 bp, 15 predicted proteins | sample IntmicLarv3ML3BL_FD_12354 | JGI IMG/M metagenome (IMG submission 12354)
CAAACCACACTTTCTTGAATTTTCGTTTCCCTGAGACCTCATCAATTCGTGTCAGGAGAGACATAGGAGTGTCCTGAGGAAGTTTAAAGGATCGCTATGCTTACGACGTTGTTCCCTCTCAGGACCACGGTCCCGAGACGTCTTTCCTGGTCTTGCGAGCGCTCCTCGGTCTCTTCAAGCACCATGTTCATGTAATCATCGTATCCCGTGAGCTTTCCTTCCAGGACCCTGTTGTCCTTCAGGAGCAGCGAGATACGCTTGTCCATAGACTTTTCTAATAAAGCGAGAGGCATTACCATCTTATCAGACCGCCAACTCTCTGAATGATTTAAAGGTTTGTGGGTACTGCGCGTTGTATCTTCAATATATTTTACTGTATTATGCGTCTTGACAGCATTCTGAGCTCTTTTGCTGCTTCTTTGATATCCTTCTGCGCGAAGATCGCTGAAATGACCGCGACGCCGCTGATGCCCGTGCCTTTCAGCTGCATCATGTTATCTTTGGAGATACCTCCGATGGCGACCACCGGGATCGATACCGAACTGCATATTTCCTTCAGCGTATCGATCGACATGAGGTCCGCATCGTTCTTACTGGATGTTCCGAACACTGCGCCGCATCCGAGATGATCTGCGCCGTCCTCCTGTGCTTTCCTTGCCTCTTCGACCGTCCGAACGCTTACTCCCAATATCTTGTTCCCGATCCTTTTTCTGATGTTCCCTGCGTTCCCGTCGCTCTGGCCTATGTGAACACCGTCTGCGTTCACTTCCATTGCAACGTCAACGTTGTCGTTGATGATCAAAGGAATACGATACTTGTCAGTAACGCATTTGATCTCTTTCGCAACGGAAACGAACTCGTTGTACGGAATGCCCTTTTCCCGGAGCTGCACTATCGTTACGCCGCCTTCTATCGCTTTTTCGACATCGTCCTTCAGTGACGATGTCCATCGTCTGTCGGTCACGGCGTAAAGGGAAAGGTCTACTCGCGTTTCTCGATCCATTTCTTTATGGCCTCTTTGCTTGTCCCCTCTATTCCGAAATATTCACAGAATTTCTTTGTGACCGTAAGCTCAAGCGTCTGACCTCTGTGTTTCCCGTGGACCAGTTCCCTTGCGATCAGGTCCTTCACGTCATCGTAAACACGAGGTCCGATGCTCCTGCAGAGTTCTGACTGCAGGACCGGCTGGTTGTACGCTATGGCCGCGGCTGTTTTCAGCACACCGCGAGGGATCTCACGTTCAGAGAATGTCATTGCGTATTCTCTGAACTCATCACTCAGCTGCATCACGAATTCCGGGCCGATCTTTGATATACGGATCGCAGAATTGCGGCGTTCGTAATCAAGTGCCAGCTCTTTTATTTCGTTCTTCACGATACCTTCGTCCAAACCGGTCTTCTCAGCTATGACAGAGGCACGGAGAGGCTCTGCGCTGGAGAAGAGGGCAGCTTCCACCGCACCCCTCGTGTCCATCTTACAACACTCCGCTCAGCATCTGTTTGTCGTCATCTTCGATGCGGCCGTTCATCCAGTCCATCTTTATCTCAATGAATATGTCTCCGCGGGGCATGTCGTCCTGCCATATCGCAAGACGTCCGTTCCTTACCAAGTGAAGTGCAGAAACGAAGATCGTTATGTTCTCCTTTATGTCCGTTGTATACAGATCGGACAACGTCAGCGGTCCCGTTCCCATCTTCTCGATCCTGCTCCAGATCCTTTCAACCACTTTCTCATCATCTTCTTCGTGAGCCTTGTTGTTGAACTTTGCGGGAACTTCCTTCGCTTTCCACTCTGCACGTGCTGCTTCCCTTTGCTGGAACAGTTCGTAATCTCGTGTGCTTCTTCCCATACGTCCATCAATTCGATCATCGTGACCGGTCTGGTGGGTGATCTGTATATTGCTTCTTTCAGCAGTATCTGGGGAATGTGCATTCCCTCGGTCTCTTCAGCGAACAGTTCAGGATCGAAATCGTATCCGAAGTCGACCGTCTCCACTTCTCCTCTTTCCGATTCCGCTAACGTCACGTCCGACTGCATCCTCAGCACTTTCCAGGCCATCTTCATCAGTTTGCCTGCGATGATCAGGTCAACGTGACCTTTTGTTATCTTACCGGAATATAACCTCACGAATTCCGAAAGGTCTATGCTCCACGGGTCGAAATCGTGTTCAAGGACCATCCTGAACACTGATCTTATTGATTCGTCGATCGGATCGGGCATCGTTTCGCCCATATCCTCTTCGAGGATCTTCATGTATCTTTCTATCTTCTCATACGCGACACTGTCGTCGATCAGTGCCTTGTGGTACAGCAGGTGCTGTTCCATGTCCATCTTAGCTGTTTCCCATCCCATCTAAATCCCATCCTCTTCTTTCTTTACTTTACTTGATTCTTCTTTTTCTCTCTTTTCCTGTTCCTTTAAGGCTTCGCCTTCGTATTTCGATACTTCCGCCAGGTCCGGTTGTATTATCACTTTACTTATTCCGTTCGTCTGTCTCGTCACACCGTAAAGGTGATCCGCTACTGCTAACGCAACATTCCTCAAGGATACTTGAATGAACTGTGCCTTTGCTGAACTTTTCTTTACTCTTTTAGCTACCATCTCCGCATTCACGGAGTCGAGGAACATATCCACCTCGTCCAACACGTACAGCGGCGACGGCTGATATTCCTGAATGGCGAATATGAACGCCAACGCCGTCAACGACTTCTCTCCGCCTGACAGGGCTTCCAGCCTCAGCAGTTTACCGTTCCTCGGCTTTGCGTTGATCAGAAGTCCGCCTTCGAATGGCGAATCCGGATTCTCGAGTTTCATTAACGCCTCGCCTCCTCCTGACAGATCTGCGTATATCTCACGGAAGTTTGCCTCTACTCCTTCGTACGTCATCATGAACAGTTTCGTCTTCTCATCGTTCAGTGACGTCATGAGATCGACCAATTCCTTGATGCGTCCTTTTAACTGACTCACTTCGTCGGAAAGTCTTGTGTGCCTTTCCTTCCTTTCGTCGTAATCCTCTATCGCCCGTAAGTTAACGTTGCCGGCTTTGGCCATTATGCCTTCACATGACCTTATGATCCTTGTGAGTTCCTGTTCAGAGGGTATCGGCGTTTCCACTTCAATTTCGATCAATGCAATCTCAGCATTCAACTGGTCGATCGTTCCCTGCGTGATGGCGATCTTCGCTTCCAGCGTCAGTGCGAAGCTTCTCTTGGTGTCTATCTTCTCCATTACGGAGTTCTTCTTGTTATCGGTGTCGTACTTGCTCTTGAGTATCGCATCCTTTGCGTCTCTCATGTCAGCAATCGTACTTTCCATGTCAGCTTCGATCTTCTTCAGTCCGTCGAGCTCTATCTTTATCTCAGCGATCTTGCCGTCTGCTGTGGATACCAGTTCCTGATATTCCCCGATCTTCTTCTTCGCAGTCTCGATCTGTTTTATGATCGCTTCCTTCTGTCCTTCTATTCCTGTCTTTTCTGCGTTGATCGTCGCTTTCTCAGTGGTCAGTCTGTTGACGTCAGATTCAAGATCGAAGATCGAGTCCTGAACGTTCTGTAATCTTTCCTGTATGTCTGCAGGCGCCATCTCCGTCACGCGTTCGCGTAACGATGTCTTTTCGTTACGCAGATCTTCGAGTTCCTTGGACAGCTTGTTCAATGCACCCTTGGCCTGATCCAATGCTTTCTGGGCTTCGGCCATCTGAGCACGTTTTGCTTCTAAACTGGCTGAAAGTCTCTTCCTGTTCTCTTTCAGAACGTTGAGTTCAGCTTCCAGCTTTCCCATCTTTCCCTGAACGCCTGCGGTATCGGTGGACACCTTTCTGAACTCATCATCCAGAACACGGATCTGTCCGCGGATATCACGCATCTGCTGCTTCAGAACTTCCAGTGCGTCGGATGCTGCTCTCAGTTCCGCACCCACCTTTTCCATTTGGGTCTCTGACGCCGCACCGAATTTCATTGCATTCTGTTTCGATATCGTTCCGCCGGTCATCGCACCGGATGCTTCCAGTACTTCTCCCACTTTCGTGACCAGTCTGACACCGCCCATCAGTCTTCTTGCCTGATCTAACGTTTCAACAACAAGCGTATCACCGAGGACGTTCCAGAACACCGCTTTGTACTGCGGTTCGAATCTTATCAGATCTACTGCATAACCGACAACGTCCTTTTCGATCATTATCGCTTTCGCCCTGGGCTTCCCGTCCATCATCTTGTTCATCGGAAGGAACGTCACTCTGTTGAGTTTCTCCCTCTTTAGGTATTCGATCGCATCTGCGGCCACTTGGTCATTGTCCACAACGACGTTCTGCATCCTTCCGCCTGCGGCCACTCCCAACGCAGTTTCCCATTCCGGATCCACGTTCCCGAGTTCCGCCACAGTTCCGTGGATGCCTTTCATCGCGCCTTTGTCACGTAACGCAAGTATCGCAGCCACTGCCGCCGAACCTGCGCCCATGCTCTCTGTCACACGTTTCTCTGTTCTGAGACGTTCGTACTCCAAACTGAGACGGTTGACCGCCGATGACAGTTCATTCTCCTGTTTCTCAAGTTCGGATTCTTTTCTTTTGGCTGCCAATATCTTGTCGGACATCGCTCTTGTATCGACGATACCGCCTTCTTCCTTGAACGTCTTGATGTTCCATTCTGAATCCTTGATCTCAAAGTCAGCTTCGTTGATCTGTTCTTCCAGTGACGCAAGGGACTGACTCGCTTCCTCTGCTGCTGTCTCGGCCTGCGCTACCTTGATCCCTGCCTGATGTTCTTCCGCCGATTTCTTGTCGATTAGGTCTTCAACATCGATCATCTTCGTCTGCAGAACGGTGATCTCCCCGCCTGCGCTGCTGATGTCCTTTCTCAGCTTCTCGTGATCCTTCTTCACGAGGTCAAGCGCATCAGACTTCTCTTTCAGTTGGGATCCCGTTTCTATAAGCGTGTTCGTGGAATCCTGAAGCTCCGATTCCACTTCCTTCAATGCCGCCGAGTATTCAGCAATGATCTGCTCTTGCTCCTGAATATCGTCCACAGAACGTTCCATACGGTCGCGGATCGTTGCCATGTCTATCTTCACAGACTCGATCTTGTCCTTGATCTCCCTGTATTCCGGTCCGATCTTCGCTTCGATCTCCATTTCCTTTGCAATGAGCTGGGATTCGATCTCGGCTATCTTTTCCGTAAGCTTTTCCTTCTTTTCCGTAAGTTCGGCAACTTCATTCTCGTGCGCGACTATCTGTTCCTTGGTGTACGTGATGTCAGCTTCCGCTTTTCCCAGTTGGCAGTGGATCATTTGCGCCTTGGCCATTTCCATCTGTTTCTGCGCTTCCAGGTATTTCCTGGCGGCGACCATGTCCTTTTCCAGCTGGTCGAGCTGAGTGTTCAATTCTGTTATGATGATACCGATGCGGTCGAGATTGTTCTCTGCTTCGACCTTTTCGTTGGTTGCCTTGTCGATGTCTGCGTCGTAGCTCGCTATTCCGGAGATGCTGTCAAGTACGCGGCGTCTGTCCATGGCGCTCATCTGCGTTATTCTTGTGACGTCCCCTTGCTGCACCATGTTGTATCCTTCTGCGGATATCCTTGCTCTCATCAGCAGACTGTCGAATTCGGTCATTGATGACTTCTGGTCGTTGATGTAAAAATACGAGGTGTAACTTTCCCCGTCCTGTGAGCGTTTGACGTACCTTGTGAGTTTGACGGTATCGTCATCCCAGGGGAGAAGACGGTCTGTGTTATCAAAGACCAACGAAACCCTTGTGAACTCGGCCGCGTTCTTGCTTTTCTCTCCGTCCTTGCTCTTTCCGCCGTCGAATATCAGATCTGTCAGCTTCCCGGCACGTATCGCTTTCGAGCTCTTCGGCCCGAGAACGAATAGAATTGCATCAGTGATATTCGATTTACCGGAACCGTTCGGTCCTGTGACCGCAAGGTACCCTTCCATCAGCGGAATGGTCAGCTTATGACCGCCGCCGAATGATTTGAAGTTCTCTAGTTCTATCTGCTTCAGATACATACTGCACCCCTTTCGAGGGCGAGCGAGACCGTTGGGTCTCAATTCGCGCATCCCCATCATCCCTAACGAGATGTAAAACGCATGTGCGAGGTGCATATATATAATTTATTAAAAAAAAAAAAAAAAACAGGGTCTGGCCATGCTCATTTCATCATTTTTTCGATATCGGCGACCGAATTTACCGTGAACGTTACGGTGATGTCGGAATCTTTGAGATCCTCGGGTCTCGTTTCACCGGAGCATACAAGGATCGATCTTATCTTCGAGTCGAATGCCATTCTCATGTCTGTGTAAAGACGATCGCCGATCATTATCAGCTTCGTCGAATCGACGTTCATTTCCGATGCTGCCATCTCTATCATCTTGCTGTTGGGCTTTCCGATCACTTCGGCTTTCGTTCCCGTCATCGATTCGAAGAATCGAATGAACGGGCCGATATCCACGTCATATCCCGATTCCGTGGGACACAGATCATCGGGATGTGTCGCTATCAGCTTCGCACCGTTCAGGATGTGATGATATGCTTCGTTGATCTTGTTGTATGTAATGGTCTTATCGAACGCCAACAGGACGATGTCGGGATCGCTGCTGATCACTATTCCTGAATCTTTCACCTCATTCACGAACTGTTCCGTTCCCATCGGATATACGGTATCATTCGGATACGTTCTCCTGATGTATCGAAGCGTTGCCGTTGTTGATGTGAGTACGTTCTCCGCGGCGATATTGAAACCCATCCCATTCAGTTTTTCAACGTAATACGAACGGCTGCTTGACGAATTGTTCGTCAGGAAAACGAACGGAATATTCTTCCTTTTCAGCATGGAAATGAACTCCTTTGCTCCGTCTATCGGCTGTCCGCCCTTGTAGATCGTTCCGTCGAGATCGATCATGAATCCTGACACATCATTGATCTGGGTCATTGAAGAATTCTCCTTTTACCGTTCTTATCGTCTGCCGAAGACCGTCACGTGCTTCATGACTGTATATGCATGCTGCCGGGTGGTATGTAGGAATTATCGTTACATCTTTTCCGTTCATCCTTTTGATCACACGGGTGTTCGCGATCTCACCTAATTTTCCTGTATACCCTAACAGAGAACGGCAAGCAGACCTTCCCAAACATACTACGATGTCCTTGGTCACCAATTCTGATTCCAGGAACGGTCTGCAGGCTTCCATCTCCTCTTCTGTCGGGTCACGATTCGCAGGAGGTCTGCACTTCACCGTGTTGGTGATCATCACTTCGGAACGCTGAAGACCTTCTTCCTGCATTATCCTATCCAGTAACTTTCCGGACCTTCCGACGAATGGTCTTCCCTGAACGTCTTCATTCTCTCCCGGGGCTTCGCCTACGAACGCCACCTTTGAATCAACATCACCGGATGGCATTACGATACGATTCCTTCCCGAATGAAGGGAACATAACGAACAGTCGGGAGAAGGGATCATCATTTCTCCTTCAGTATCTCTGACGCCCTTACTAACGGGATGAGTTTGACATCGATCTTACTGAGTGCTTCTGAACCTCCGGATTCACGGTCTATGACGGAAAGGATGTTCTCTACTTTGGCGCCGGCTTCCCTGAGCGTTCCTATCGCTGAGATGCTCGAACCTGCTGATGTTATGACGTCTTCAACAACAACTACGCTTTCCCCTTCATTCAGATCGCCTTCTATCAGTTTCGACGTTCCGTGGTCCTTCTTCTCCTTGCGGACCATGACGAACGGAATTCCTGTTTCCAACGATAAAGCAGCGGCCAATGGTATTGAACCGAGAACGACGCCTGCGATCCTGTCCGCTTTGATGCCGTTCTTTTTCATTATCCCGGCCATTTCCTCAGCGATCTTCTTCAGAACCTTCGGATCTGTGCTTGCTTTTTTGATGTCTATATAATAAGAACTTTCCGCTCCCGATGCCAATACGAATTTTCCAAACTTCAGCGCACCGCACTCCTTCAACATATTTGCGATCATGATATCACCACGGTACATCCTTCAATCCTGTTTTGTATCCTATTATGTTCATCACCCTGTGCAACACAAGAGTGATCAGAAGAACGAATATCAATGCGACGATATGCCATCCTTCTATGTAATTCTCAAACACCCAATGGGGGAAGACCAGCGCAGTGAGCAGGAACGCACCGATGACGAAGTCGAACTGATCCAGAATCGGTGCTTTCTGTCCTCTCTGGATGTTCAGTCTCCTTTTGATGAACGATCCTAACATATCACCCAAAAGTGATCCGAACGACAGACATGCGATTATTGCAACGTTCTTCCAGAATCCGCCGTAACCGAAGAAGTTCTCTGAATCGAACGGATACGATATTCCGATGAGGATAAGACCGAAAACTACTCCTGCGAACCCTCCTCCGAAGAAACCTCTCCATGTCTTTCCGTCACCGAGTATCCTTCTTCCTTTCCAGGATCTTCCGAAATCTATCGGTTTCCCTCCTCCGAATACCACTGCTGCCGAATTCGGCAGCATCGCAGGCAGGAATAACCATAGCCCGACCAACATCATTGTGATCACTTCTGCGACAGACATGTTGTTCGGACAATGTGGAGCATCAGTTTAATTCTTTCTCGTGTTTTCGGGTATATTCTTTAAAGATGTTCTTACATTATGGAACATGGTCATCATTCTTGATACGTCTGCGCTGTTCTCCATGGAGGATCTTCCCGAAGATTGTCTGTGTCCGCCCGGCGTCATTACCGAGTTGGAGAAGTACAAGGACCGCAGGACGGAGAGATGGGGAGACCTTCTGAGGGTCTCTGACTGCACTGAAAAGAGTGTTGCCGTTGTCAAAGAGGCGGCAAGGAAGAGCGGTGACCTCAGCCGGCTGTCTGACGTAGACGTTACAGTGCTGGCACTTGCTGTTGACGTATCAGGAGAAGTGTTCACAGATGACTATTCGATACAGAACGTCGCATCCATCCTCGGCATTCCGTACAGGTCCGTAGGGATGGATGGTATCAAGAAGGTCGAGAAGTGGAACTACCGTTGCGTGGGATGCGGGAAATGGTACAAGGAAGATGTGAAAGAATGCGGCATATGCGGACATTCTCTGAGATCGCACAGAAAGAAGTGATCACGGGAACAGACGTTTACAACGGATCAGATTACTGAGTCTTCTTTTCCCCAGTAGTCCCATGCATATTCCCGTCCTTCTGTCGGAACCGAATGCGAAGAGATCTGCCATGCGCTTGTTGAACGCTGCCGTCTTCAGCGGTTTGAGCATTACTCTTGACCACTCTTCATGATACTTCTGTAACGGTTCGTTGTTCAGTATCGTGTCCGCAGCCGCATTACCGCAGATCCTGCCTGCGATCATTGCTAACGGAATGCCGCCGCCGTTCACTGATATCACGTGACCGGCTGCGTCACCGACCACCATTCCGTTACCGCTTACTGTTTCAGCTATCGGTCCCTTTGAGGGCACGAACTTACCTTCGAGCTTGTTCATGATCTCGAAATCATGTTTTTCGGCAAATATTCGAAAGTATTCGCTTAACGTTCCTGATGCGAATTTTGGAGAAAAACCGACACCGACGTTGGCTTGCCCGTTCTTTGGTATGATCCAACTATACGCACCGGGCGCAACACCTCCGAAGAACATTGTTATGACCGGATCGAAGTCTCCTTTCGCTTGTGCCGTAACTGCAGGGTACGGATCGACGTTCCTTGGTAATCCAAGCGTCTTAGCAACGCGTGAGCCCGGGCCGTCCGCTCCTATGATGATATTGTACTCAATATCACCTTTCGATGTTACTGCATGACCATCTTCGATGGTCTTGAACCTGCACTCCTTTATCAGTTCCGCACCTTCTTCCACGGCGCGTTTCGCCAGATACTGATCGAGATCGTCCCTGTCCAAAGTGTAACCGTCAAATGGTATCGTCGTTACCTTGTTCTTCGGATTCACAAGCCTTATTGCTTCTATCTGCCTCAATCTCAATTCATTCGGAATGTCAAAAAGTGATTCGATATCGTCTGCTCCGGGGAATATCGCCGATATTTCGGAATTGGACGTCATGAATTCGCCGCATCTTACCGGCACTCCCACTTCAGGTCTCTGTTCTATGACCGTAACAGAAAGACCGCGCATTGCCGCATAACGTGCGGTGACCGTCCCGGCGGGACCGGCACCTACTACCAGAACATCCGTCTTCAATGTATCACCGATCGCGTTTGACGATGAACTCTGCAAGCATTATCAACGAATCCTTGTACGCAGACGGTTCCAGGAAGCCTATCATGCTGCATGCATCTTTTACGATCTCGTCCGCTTTCGCGAAGCATCTTTCCACTGCATCGGTCTTCTTGATCAGTTCTATCGCTTCGTCTGCTTCGTTATCCGCAACTTCACGGTCGCTGAATATCTCTTTCAGCCTCTTTCCGTGCACAGGGTCCCGGATACCGTAAATGACCGGAAGCGTAGGCTTTCCTTCTAAAATGTCTGCGCCGATCCTTTTCCCTGTTGCTCCCGGGTCTCCGATCACATCCAGAACGTCATCGATTATCTGGAATGCTGTTCCCACTCTCAAAGCGAACTCTGCCATCTTCTCTGTGACGTCCCTTCCGGCACGTGCCATGATCGCACCTGTCTTCGCACTGGAGAACATCGGCATTGCCGTCTTCCCGCGGACTATCCTCATGTAATCTTCTTCGGTCACCGATGTTGTGTGTTCAAGGTCCTTTTGAATGAACTCACTGTCGGCCATTGACTCTGACGCACTGACGACCGATTCTATGACCTCCCGTTCAGAGGAACCGATCAGTCTGAAACCGACCGCGAACATCAGGTCTCCGGCGATTATTGCCTTTGAGACCGTGTGTTTCACATGTAACGCCTTTCTTCCCCTTCGGATCTCGCTCTTGTCGTTTATGTCATCGTGGACCAAAGTGGCATTGTGTATTATTTCAAACCCCGCAGCAACGTTCAGGATCTTGTCCTTACTCTTTCCGCCGCATGCGAAATGTGATAAGATGCAAAGTGCAGGGCGTATCTTCTTTCCGCCTGATGACAGGACATAGGAACACATTTCCGCTAATTCATGATTGTTCAAATTAAGCGAATCCGAGATTATAGAATCTATCTCGTCCAGTTCATCTGAGATGGAAGAATACCACATCGGTCAGTCATAATCGGAAGAATATACTTAAACCCTCTGACAGGTTATGAAAATAACTTGACGTGGCGTACGCTGGCACAGTAAAAAAGAAAAGTTGGGGAAAGTGGTTTATATGTATGCCCAGAACGCAGATGCTGCGGATTCGCACAACCCAAGGAAGAAGCCCGGAAGGATACCCATGAGTATTACGAAGAACACACATGCCCCTATCGCAATTGCGTACGATGTGGGCAGTTTGATCTTCTTCGTTTCCGTTCCTTCGTCCACGACCATGGCCTTGACGACCTTTGCGTAATAGTACAGCGATATTGCGCTGTTTATCACGGCGACCGCAACTAACCATACCCATGTTCCGTCCATCACTCCGGTGTTTATCGCACTGGAGAACAGGAAGAACTTGGACGCAAATCCTGCGAGAGGCGGTATACCTGCCAAAGAGAACAGGAACAGGGTCATAGCGAACGCGACCCACGGTGCACGCTTAGCGAGACCGCGGTAGTCCGAGATGTTCTCTCCCAATCCTTTGGTTATCAGTGCTGCGACGATGATGAACGCTCCTCCTTTCATGAACACGTGCGTGATCATGTGGAAGATACCTGCCGCAAGGGCGAACTCTGTTGCCACTGCGAACATTATCATCAAGTAACCAGCTTGCGCGATACTTGAGTATGCCAACATCCTTTTGATGTTCGTCTGAGATATTGCAACTACGTTACCGACGGTCATGGTTATGGCCGCAAGTATTCCGAAGAACATCTGGATCTCTTCCGAAGGCGCCAGAGTGGCACCGACGAAGATCAGCAGGAAGATCTTCATGAACACGACCATACCCATCTTCTTGGAACCTGTCGCCAGGAATGAAGACACCGGTGTTGCTGCACCCTCATACACATCGGGAGCCCACATGTGGAACGGAACTGCGGATATCTTGAATCCGTATCCTGCGATCAGCGTTACGAACGCGACCGCCATTACCCATGTGAAGTCTCCGCCTGAGAATGCTGCTGCGATATCTGCAAGGTTCGTGGATCCTACTGCACCGTATATCAGCGACATGCCGTAAAGCGTGAGACCGGTGGAAAGACCGCCGATGATCATGTACTTCACTGCTGCTTCAGAGGAACGGGGATCGTTCTTCTTCAGCGCCACTAATGCGTATGACGTAATGCTTGCAAGTTCCACACCTACGAAGATCGTTATCAGATCGGACGCGAGGACACGAACAGCATACCTGCGGTGGCCGCCAGTATCAGTCCGTAATACTCGCCGTGATGTTTAGTTCCTTCCGAATATGACGGTGATATCAGGATTACCAGCATAGCGACGGATAGGAACATCATCGTCATCAGCCCGACGAATTGATCATATTGGAATAGATCGAGATAAGTCGCGGTGATGTTCTCATACATCAGATACACATTGACCAGCATGGCGTGGAGGACCATCAGCGCAGCAAATGCCGCGGTGATCTTCTTCGACTTGCTGAGCATGAATATGCCCGGAGCGATCAGGGCCGCGATGATCAGGATCGTCTGCGGCCATATCGGCTGTACCGAACGCACGATATCAAGTACCGGGTCGATCACTGGCGCAAGGAACTCCCTTGCCGGTGTTACGAAGTCTATGAAACTATCTGCTAAACTCAAAAGACCACCCCCCCGGATGATATGTAGTTACCAATGACATCGGTCACGATGCTCGGACAGATACCGAACAGCACGATCAGCAGACACAGTATCGCCAGCGAGAACGTCTCAGCTGAATTGATGTCATGGGCATGCGAAAGGTCGATCTTGTTCGTCAGTCTTCCGAATATCGTACGCTGCATCGCCCACATGTAATACCCTGCGGTAAGCATTAGGGACAGCAGCACGACCACTATCAGATATATCGCATTGATATCGCTCAGGTACTGGTAGAATGAGAACATTATACCGAATTCGGCAACGAATCCCACCAACCCCGGCAGCCCCAGGGATGCCAGGAACCCGAATACCATGAATCCTGCGAATTTCGGCATCTTTCCTGCCAAACCTCCCAGTAACGGTATCTCTCTTGTACCTACATTGTGTCCGGCTATACCGCACACCATGAAGAGCACGGCTGTGATCAGACCGTGAGCGAACATCTGGAATATTGCGAATGTCAATCCCGCCTCATTAAGCACGGCGATACCCAGTAACACCATACCCATGTGGCTGATCGACGAGAACGCGATCATCTTCTTCAGGTCCTTCTGCGCAATACATGCATACGCACCATAGATGATGGACACTATGGCAACGACGATCATCAGTTCCTGCCACTGCTTAGCACCTTCCATCAGAGACTCAAGACAGATCCTTATGATACCATAGGAACCCATCTTAAGCATGACACCTGCCAGCAGTACACTGCCTGCAGTAGGCGCTTCGACGTGCGCATCCGGAAGCCAAGTG